>OJKC01001612.1_pt1 | contig 13633 bp, 10 predicted proteins | sample 1596401 | NCBI WGS metagenome assembly OJKC01 (sample SAMEA4350162, study PRJEB24818) | metagenome | biome: human; feature: gut; material: faeces | place: Denmark | collected 2013-09 | reverse complement strand
AAACATTACCGTGCGGGATAACGGCGATGGATTTCCCGAAGAAGTGATGAAAGAACTGAACTCCGGCAAACAGATGGCCACCGGCCACTATGGCCTGACCAACGTGCAGCGGCGCTGTGCCCTGTTGTTTGGCCCGGATTTTGCCATGACCTTTACCAACGCTGCAGCGGGCGGCGCGGTTGTGGAAATGTATATCCCGCTGCCGGATGCCGCCGAGGAAGCAAAAGAGGAGGAAAAGCATGAAACTGTTGATCGTGGATGATCAGCCCGGCGTAACCGAAGGGCTTTGCCACGGCGTAAACTGGGCCCAACTGGGGTTCAGCCAGGTACAGGCTGTCAACAGCGTAAGGGAAGCCCGCGCCGCCATGCTGAACACGGTGCCCGATGTGATGCTGTGCGATATCGAAATGCCGGAAGAAACCGGCCTGGAGCTGTTCAAGTGGGTCAAGAAGCAGGGCTTTGCCACCCGGTGCATTTTTTTAACGGCCCATGCCAAGTTCAGCTATGCGCAGGAAGCCATGCACCTGGGCGCGTTCGATTATATCATCCAGCCCGCACCCTATTCCGAAATCAGCCAGGTGACAGCCCGCGCAGTGAAAGATGTGCAGGCCAGCCGCGACCAGAAAGAGCTAACCCAGATGGGCCGCGCGTTCAACGAGCAGGCGCAGGCCATCACAGCCCAGGCAATCCGCGCGTTTTTGAGCCGCCAGCACAACGAACGGGATGTCAAAACCTTGCAGGGGCTGGGGATTTTCCCCCGCAGTGATCGGAACGGCTACCTGGTGTTGATCCATATCTTGCGGTGGGAGCCGACTGCAGACCACTGGGAAAAGCAGCTGCTTGCTGTGGCGCTGAACAACATTGCCGCTGAAACTTTTGCGGTACATTCCGAACTTTCGCCCATTGCCTCGGTGGATGAACACTCTTACGCTATGCTGCTGCAAAATACTGCGGGCGAGGAGATGGATCTTGAAGGGATCATGCGCCAGCTGATGTATATCAGCAATGTGGCGCAGCAGTACTTGCGGTGCAGCATGGCGTTCTATCTGGATGATAAACTGCCTGTGCCCAAGATGCCTGATTTGTGGGAAAAGCTGCTGCACATGCAGGGCGAAAATGTAACACTGCGCAACGGGGTGTTCCGCCTGAAAGAAGCCCCGCGCCAGCCGCATATCTTCCGCGTGCCGCAGATCCGCACCTGGAACACCCTGCTTAAAGATGGCTACCCCGAAGCCGTAAAGCAGGAGGCCATGACCCTGCTGGATGAAATGTCTGCCCGCGGCGAGATGAACGCTGATTCACTGCGCAGCTTTTATCAGGACTTCATGCAGATGATCTACTTTACCGTGGGCGGCAGCGAGGAAAAGATTCACGAGCTGTTCTACCAGCCCGAAGCATTGGAATTATACCGCAACGGCATGAAATCAGTGGACGAGATGAAAGCCCTGATCCGGTATGTGACATCCTCCTGGACAGAGCACAAGAGTGTGGATGAATCCAAAGAGCTACTGGACAAGCTGAAGCAATATATTGATGAGCACCTGGAAAGTGAGTTGCGCCGCGATGAGCTGGCCGAATATGTTCATCTGAACCCTGACTATCTGACCCGCCTGATGAAAAAGCAGACGGGCTACAGCCTGAAAGAATATGTGACCCGCCGCAAAATGGAAACCGCCCGCACCCTGCTGCGTACCACAACGCTGCCGGTCGGCTTTATTGCAGCCAAGCTGGGGTACAATAATTTTTCGCATTTTTCCTATACCTATAAAAAGATCATGGACGTTACCCCGCAGGAGGAACGCCACACGGAGGAAAAATGAAGCTGAAACTGTATCATGCGGCGGCAGCTGCCGCAATAGCACTTAGCGTTATGCTGCTGACCGCCTGTGGCAGTCCCAAGCAGGCGGACCCGCTGCCCATTATCAAGCTGCGCACGGTAGGGTCCTCTTCCGAAGCCGCGTGCCAGCGCATTGGCGAAGCATTGAGCGAACTGACCGCGGAAAAGTTTGGATTTACGGTAGAGATCTCCCAACAGTCCACCACCAACTATAATGCAGAACTGGAACGCGAACTGCTGCTTGGCAAAGAACCCGACGTTTTTTGCTATACGGACGCCGAAAATATGTTCAGCCTAGCCGCGGATGGCACTACCGAACCGCTGGATGATTGGCTGGAAGAGTTCCCAACGCTGAAAGAAGCTGTGAGCCAGGACCGCTGGAACTGCATGCGGTACGATGGCAAGCTGATTGCCGTGCCGGGCAATAATCCATCTGCGGTGGCCATCGGCTTTGAGGCACGCACCGATGTTCTGGACGAGTTGGGCATCGATGCGGCAAGCATCCAAACTATGGAAGATATGCACGCCCTGCTGCTGGCTGCCAAACAGCAAAACCCCAGCAGCGTACCGCTGGTACCACACTTTGGCCAGACCCTGATGATGCTGGACTGTGACCCTCTGAACAACGGCCTTGGCGTGCTGCTGCACAACACCGGCACCGAGGTGGTAAACCTGTACGATACCCCGGAGTATGAGGAACTGTGCAATCAGATGCACCAGTGGTATACCGAGGGTCTGATTTTGAGAGATGCCCCCCTGACCAATGCGCCCAACACCCGCCTGATGCAGATGTATGGCGGGGTTGCATTCTCCCACCGCGTTGCGGAGCAGAACGTTGTCAGCGTAACACGCAGCACCAAACAGCGTCTGACCAGCATTACGCTGGGCAGCAAGCTGCAGAACACCAGCGTTTTGAACATTGGGTGGTGCATTTCCTCCCGCAGTGAACACAAGCGCGAAGGGATGCAGCTGCTGCAATACCTGTACACCGACCGCGAGGCCGCAGACCTTTTGCTGTACGGCGTGGAGGGTGTGGACTACCGCCGCCTGGATGCTGACCATGTGACCAATATTGACGAGCTGCCCGCCAACGAGTGGAGCACCGTCCATTGGGGTCAGCCCAACTGCCAGGCCGCCAGCACCTGGGTGAATGCAGACGGAACCGAGGTGGGATACACCGGCCCGACGGACGTGATAACCTCCGAAGCATATGGCTTTACCTATACTCCAAAAATCGAGCTGCGCCCCACGGTGAACAGCTGCCTGGAAATTGTGCGCAAGTATAACAATGCGCTGCTCAGCGGCTACCTGGACCCCGAAGAAGCGCTGCCCCTCTTCCGTTCCGAACTCCACGCTGCCGGTATTGATAAGGTGATTGCGGATAAGCAATACCAGCTGGAGCGATGGAAAGCGAAAAATAGTTAGAAAGCTGTTAGGGTGTATCTGCAATTAGAAATGAGCAATTAGGAATTTGAGGTGGAACAGGGGATGCTGCGGATTTGCAGTCTCCCCGCTGCCCCATCGCGCCGGGGAGAAACGTAAATGCTTTGCCGCAAACCTACAAACGATTTGTAGGGGACGATGCTTGTCATCGTCCTGCGGGCTTTGTGGCATTGTAAATCATAGCATTTGTAACGCAATCGCTTGTAGGGCATGCTTATCCGACCACGATGAACGCTTATTCTGGCGTATATTTTTAACGCATAACCCACCTAATATTTCTGAGCAGCGCACCGCAGTCCGCCACCATTATTCTTTATTCATTGTTATTTATTTTTTAAGCCAATCAGCAAAAAGCAGGGCCCGGTGCGGAGTTTGCACCGGGTCCTGCCTTATTTCATTTACTCATTGCTAATTACTAATCGTTTTACATCGTTTTGCCTTGCCGCACCAACAGGCTTATCCTTCCAACCCAAATCCATACTCATAATAATTTCCCGCAGCATCGCGGTAAGCATAGGCTTTGCCGTTCTCGTCTTTGAGGGAATCGGGCATATAGCGATCTTTGTCGTAACCGGGCACATCGTTGGGGCTGATGCAAACGCCGTCGGCGTTCACGGCCAGCACGGCATCCCCGCGGGGCAGGGTGAGGGGCAGCTTGCCGGTGGGGGCAAAACAACCAAAAATCACATCCAGCGTAGCAGAACGGTAGGTGTCAAACCCGGCCAGCAGCACATCGCACAACGGCTCTACATTGCCCAGCTGCCAGGCCAACGTTATGTTCACATTGGTGATGACCTTGCCGCCGTTTGCGTGTACCGATGCGGCAATCTCAACCAGCCGTTTTCCCCCATGCAGCGTGGTTTCTGTGTGGGTGTCGGCCATCGGCTTGCCGTTCGCATCTACATTGCAGACCGTCTTGTCCTCACAGATATCCAGCTCCAGATAGCCGGGGGTGGCGTTAAAATATTCGCCGGAGGAGGGAGAGACAAACAGCAGGGCAAAATCCGCCTGGGCGGGGTCATCCACCAGGGTGCAGGTATTGGCCAGCTCTTTGCGCAGCGCGGCAGTGGAATCCGCGGCGTGCTTGGCGTTTTTCAAAAATGCTTCGGCATAGATTTTTTTGTTCGCGCGCTTGTCGGCGGTCAGGGGCAGGGTACCGTCATTTTTCAACAGCACCACGCTGCGGCGATGGGCATCCGCGGCGGCTTCCCAATCGCTGGGGGTGGCCACAATGCGTGCGGCTTCGTCCGGGTCGCGGTAGGGGTTCTCAAACATTCCCAGGGCAAACAGTTCCGTCAGGGTGCGGGCCACGGCACGGTCCAGTGCTTCATCCGTCAGGATTAGTTCCTCTTTGGCAAAGCCTTCCGGAAGGGGGTGGGTTTCATAATAACCATTTTTGCCGCGGTTGTAGGCTTCCATGCCGGCTTCGTTATCAAACAGGCCGCTGATGATATCCACGCCTGCATTGGCCACGGCAAAGCCGATGCGCTCCGGCACATCCAGCATCTCAACGCCCCAGGCCATGTTGTGGGCAATGCCGGTATCGGAGTTGATGTAGCCGTCAAAACCCATCTGACCGCGCAGCATGGTATCGATAAAATACTTGTTGTAGGCGAAGCCATAAGGTTTCATTTCCACGGTATTGCCTGCTAGATCATGCTGCACCGCACTTTTTGCTGCTGCGGGCTTAGAATAATACGGCATAATGGAAGAAGTTCCCGCCTTGACGGCCGCGGCAAACGGCGGCAGGTGGTAGGTTTCCAGGCTGCCGGGGGTGGCGTACACGTTCCACTGGCCCGCAGCGTAATGGGGGTCAAAGCCATTTTCGCGCGCGCCGCCGCCCGGGAAGTGTTTGGTCGTTACCGCAACGCCATCCTCGGTCACACCATGGTCGCTGCCCTGAATACGGGGGATAATATGGGCCATAATCTCGCTGATCAGGGCCGGATCCTCGCCAAAAGTACCGTAGGTACGCTGCCAGCGCGGGTCGGTCACAGCGTCCGCCATGTACATATAGCCTTTGCGCAGGCCGCAGGCGTTCCATTCGCGGCGGATGGTATCGGCAAACTTGTCCACAAGATCAATTTTGCTGCCCTTAACGGCGGCGGCAATACCCAAGGTACCGGGCCAGGTTGCCAGCACGCCGCCCGCATCGTTCATTCCGAACACCAGCTCGCCATTCTCGTTGCGGGAGTTGGACGCCGCTGCCACAGGGATAAAGTGCTCGCACTCCTCGCACACTGCATCCGCCTGGTTCATCCAATCAGCCAAATCGGCGGGGGTGGCGTTGGCACGCAGGATAACATGGCGGTTGAACCAGTCTTTGAGCAGGGGAGAGGTGCCGGGCAAGTACTGCTCGCCGAAAATTGTCTTGCCGCGGAATTCGCCCTCATCCAGAATGCCTGTCTCGTCAGTCTTTTTCTCAATATCTTTATATAGGTCCGCCATGGGGCCGGTGATGGGGTACTTGGCCATCCGCCAGTCCGAAATGAACAGCTGGGCGATCTTTTCCTTCACGCTCAACGTTTTAACGTAAGCCGCTGCGCGTTCGGCCGGGCTGTTGCGCCAGTCGTTGACGGGGGACAGCGTTCCGGTGCCGTCAATATCCTTGAAGGTCAGGCCGTCCTGTTCCAACACCCTGCGGTTAACGGTGGACACTACCGGCCCATTGGGGTTGCGGTAAATCTTGATGTTGTCAGATGCTTTTGGCATGGAGAGCTCCTTTCGGTTTTGAGTTAGGAGAGAGAAAGTAGGAGGCATTACAATCAGGAATGAGAAATTAGTAATTAGAAATTGAGGATTGGGGCGGTCCAGGAAGCGTATGAGATTTTGATGCGGATGATTTTGGAGTTTTTGACAAATGAGTTATGTTCCTCAGCGGCGAGATGGGGCATCCCACCCTACGGATAGTATTGTACATCCTATCAGGCAAAGTGCGCCATCTTTTTATATCCTTGTAATCGCCTTGCGTTCCTTCCATTCCTAATTTCCAATAGAATCCAAGATCGCGGGCACACCGCAAAAGGATGTGCCCGCGTAGGAGAGGAGGTGTTGAACTGTTAAAGGCAGGAAATGTTATTTATCGCCCTTGGGCAACACCGCACAATTCCCGCCTTACGGCTTAAGCACCGCTCCGGCGGCTGCGGCACGGCATCTGCGTTGCCAAAATGCTCGATAATACACAAAGTATTATCTGTGCTTTTGGCTTAGCATCTGCCGCACCTCACTCGCCGTATCGGCACTTAGAATTATGCTGTATTGCCTTATATCGCAAAGCCTGTGCGGGGCGGCTCCCCCTCATTTATGAGCCGCAGCCGTATAGCTCTGTTCCAGCTTGATGATGCAGTTATAGGTGGGATCCTGCTCTTTGATGAACTGCTCCATCTGGGTCAGCAGTTCCACCTTGTCCCCGGCATAGCCCGCGGGGAGCACCAGATCGAAAAGCACATTGGTGTGGGTCTTGCCCGGCACGATGCGCAGGTCGTGCAGCGAAAGCGCCGGGTCCAGCTGGCGCAGCTTTTCGGTCAGGCGGCTGCGCAGCACCCCCACGGCGGCGTCCGAGGTAACGATGGGGTCATAGTGGATGGTCACCATCAGATGGTCGTGCTTCATAAAGTCCCGCTCGATGTTGTCGATCAGGTCGTGCGCTTCCAGCGGGTCCTGCTCAGCGGGCAGCTCCACATGGATGGACGCAAACTGATGGCCGGGGCCGTAGTCGTGCACCATCAGGTCATGTACGCCCAGCACGCCGGGATAACCCATCACGGTCTGTTCGATATGCTCCACCAGATCCTCGCTGGGGCTTTCACCCAGCAGCGGGCTCAGGGTATCCATCACCAGCCCCCAGCCGGAGATCAGGATGAACACCGCCACACCCACGCCCATCAGGCCGTCCAGCACGTCCCAGCCGGTCACCCGGCAGAGGATGGCAGCCACCAGCACTGCGGCAGTGCTCAGCACATCGTTGCGGCTGTCGGCGGCAGTGGCGATGAGGGTCTCGGAGGAAATGATACGTCCAATGGTGCGGTTGAAGCCGCTCATCCACAGCTTGACCAGAATGGACACCACCAGCACCGCCACGGTCAGCCAGCCGAACTGCACCGGGGTGGGGTGCAGCACCTTGACCACCGACTCCTTCAGCAAGGAGAAGCCGATGCCCAAAATGGTCACGCTGACCACCAGTCCCGCCAGATACTCAAAACGGGCGTGTCCGTAGGGATGCTCGGCATCTGGTGCCTTAGCGGCCAGCTTGAAGCCCACCAGACTGACGATATTGGAGGAAGCATCCGAAAGGTTATTCAGTGCATCGGCAGTGATGGCGATCGAGCCGAACAGGGTGCCCACCACAAACTTGCCCAGACAGAGCAGGATATTGCACACCATGCCCACCACACTGGCCAGATTGCCGTAGGCGGCACGGACGCGGGGATCCTGCGGAGAATTGGGACGGCGTATAAACAGACGGATCAAAAGCTGCGTCATAAAAGCTCCTTTCGGGCTGCGCATTTTCAGCGCACCCAATGTCCTTCTAGTATAGCATTTTACTTTATGGTTTTAAAGGCGTTTCAAAAATTTCATCCCATTACGCCGGATATCAAACCGGGTTGCCACACAAAAAGCCCCGGCGGCCATGCGGTCGCCGGGGCTTTTCGGAGATTTTGGGACTGTCTGTTCACAGTCTCTTGTAATTAAGGAGGAGTGCTCAGGTTTTTATCACAGGATCGGGCTTTCAAGGTCGCCTGTATCAGCGATGCCGTGCTTCTCGGCGTAGCCGGTCAGCATCAGGGTCAGCGCGCCGTCACCGGTCACGTTGCAGGCGGTGCCGAAGCTGTCCTGCAGGGCGAAGATGGCCAGCATCAGAGCAGTACCGGCGTTGTCGAACATCAAAACACCGGTGATCAGACCCAGAGAAGCCATGACAGTGCCGCCGGGCACGCCGGGTGCGCCGATGGCGAAGATGCCGAGCAGCAGGCAGAACAGGATCATGGTGCCAACGCTGGGCAGCTTGCCGTACAGGATCTTGGAAACGGTCATGCAGAAGAACACCTCAGTCAGCACAGAGCCGCACAGGTGGATGTTTGCAAACAGGGGGATGCCGAAGCTTACCATGTCCTTACGCAGAACCTTGCTCTTGCGGGCGCACTCCAGCGCCACACCCAGCGTAGCAGCACTGGACATGGTACCGACAGCGGTCAGGTAAGCGGGGCCGTAGTGACGCAGCACTTCCCAAGGGTTCTTGCCGGAATACGCACCGGCCAGCAGGTACAGCACAGCCAGCCAGATGTAGTGACCGACCATGACGATGACGATGATCTGCAAGAAGGCGGGCAGCTGATGGGTGATGGTGCCCTCGTAGCTCAGGCCGCAGAAGGTGGCGGCAATGTAGAAGGGCAGCACGGGGATGATGACCTTGCTCACGATGTCCAGCACGATGTTCTGGAACTCGCTCAGGAGGTCGCAGGTCAGCTTGCTGTTGGTCCAAGTGGCAGCCAGACCCACCAGAACGCTCAGCACCAGAGCGCTCATGACGCTCATGATCTGGGGAATGTTCAGCTCAAAAACGACGCCCGGCAGCTCGCGCAGACCGGCAACATTGTTGTCGATGGACAGGTGGGGGATCAGGCCGTAGCCTGCGCCCATGCTCATGAAGGCTGCGCAGACAGAGGACACATACGCGATGACGATGGCCACTGCCAGCAGACGGGAGGCGTTTTTGCCCAGCTTTGTAATGGACGGAGCAATGAAGCCGATGATGATCAGCGGCACACAGAAGGTGATGAGCTGACCCATGATGTACTGCAGGGTCACCACAACGCCCATGGTGCTCTCGTTGAACAGCTGGCCAAGGATGATACCAACAAAAATGCCCAGCAAAAGCCGGAAGGGCAGACTATTGAATAGCTTTTTCATAACTTTAGTACCTCTTTCTTTTTCCCCGGAAAGGGGCCGGGTGGGGAGACTTATTCCGTCTCCGGGAGGTGTTTGTTCAGCATCAGATCAAGGATCACGCTGTCGCTGGTGCCGTGGGTGCTCAGGGTGGCAAAGTTGTCCAGCGTATATTCCACATTGTGCTCCACGATGCCGTCGGTGCTCTGCACCCGCACGCCGCGCACGCCCATGGCAGCTGCCTGACAGGCGGCGTTGACGCAGGTAGAGATCTTCAGCGCGCAGTCGGCCTTTGCACCATCGCATACCATGCCGGTGATGTTGCCCACCATGTTCTGGATGGTGCAACATACCTCGTGGTAGCCGCCGCCCAGCAGATAGGCAATGCCGCAGGCTGCGCCGGTGGCAGCAACCGTTGCACCACAAAGGTTGCTCAGGCGGCCAAACTTGGCCTTGATGCGGATCGCGATCAGGTTGGAAAGGGTCACGGCGCGGAGCATCTTCTCCTCATCGATGTCCAGCCAGCGGGCAGTTGCCACAACAGGCATGGTAGCCGTGATGCCCTGATTGCCGCTGCCGGAGTTTGCCACCACCGAAACCGGTGCGCCTGCCATACGGGCGTCCGCACCGGCAGAAGCGATGACCATGGCGTTGGTGGTCAGGTCGCGGGTCATCAGACCCTTGCGGCAGTTCAGTTCCAGATTGCGGCCAATGGCAAGGCCATATTCCTTGGAAAGACCCTCGTTGCTGATGGTCGTGTTCACCTGTACGGCGCTGCGGATGATGTCGATGGGGTCGTGCAGGGGGTCCAGCTCCTCAGTGCAGTAGTCCCAGATGGAGCGGACGGTCAGAAACTCTGCGATCTGCTCCGGGGTCACCACATCGCTGTCCCCTGCTGCTGCGGGGTCGGCGTGCTGCTTGTCCAGCGTCGCCACGCCGTCCTGCTCCACCAGCACCACATTGGTGTGCAGATCCCGCACCACCGCGCGGCCGGTGTGGCCGTCAGAAGTTACAAGCACTTCAACGTAGAGCTTCTGCGGCACCTGTGCCACCTCTACCTTGACCTTGCCTGCCTTGACAAGGGCTGCGGCTTCTTCCATCTGCTCCCGGGGCACATAGTTCATGACCTCCAGCAGGTGGACGGGGTCGCCGCCTACGGCACCAATGGCGGCGGCGTAATCCATGCCCTGATACGAGGTGCCCGGAATGCCCGCCGACATGGCGTTTTTGATAATATTGATGCTGGCGCGGACGGTCACGGCTTCTACCCGTGTGCCGCCCGCCTTGCGGAGTGCTGCGCCCGCCTCTGCGGCGGTGAGAGCGACTGCGCCGGGCTCCGTACAGCCGGTGGCCAGCTCCATCTCACTGTTCAGGATGCGAACGAACATCTGTTTATCCATTTGGTTCACCGTTTCTTTTCTTCCCGTGCGGGGGAACTTACTTTACAGCAATGCACTCGATCTCCAGCGGAGCGCCCTTGGGCAGCTTGCCCACCTGCACCGCGCTGCGCGCGGGGTAGGGCTGCGCAAAGTACTCGCCGTACACCTTGTTCATCTCTGCAAAATCGTTGATGTCCGCCAGAAACACCGTAGTTTTGACCACATTGGCCAGCGTCATCTCCTGCTGTGCCAGAATGGCCTGGATGTTCTTGAGGGACTATGCAGTCAGCGAGGTTGCCGCCCAGCTAGGCTCCTCGGAAGCCACCATTTACCGCTACCTGAGCAAACTGAAGTGACATTCCTCAACAGCGCAAGCCCGGAAGGTCTGCAACCTTCCGGGCTTGCGTTTATTTTTAGCAGCCTTCTTTTTCAGCCAGCTTGCGGCCCATCAGCACGCCCATGACCGAGGCCATCATCAGTCCACGCGTCCAGCCGGAGGAGTCGCCCAGACAGTGCAGACCCTGAATGTTGGTGTCGAGGTTCTCGTCCATCTTCACCTTGTTGGAGTAGAACTTCAGCTCCGGGCTGTACAGCAGGGTCTCGTTGGCGGCAAAGCCGGGCACGACCATGTCCAGCATCTTGATGAACTCGATGATGTTGGTCATGGCACGGTAGGGCATGGCGGCGGTGATATCACCGGCCACGGCATCCTTCAACGTGGGCTTCACGTTGGACTGTGCCAGTTCCTTCTGCCAGGTGCGCTTGCCGTCCAGAATATCGCCGTAGCGCTGCACCATGATGTGGCCTGCGCCCAGCATATTGGTCAGCTCGCCCACCTTCTGTGCGTAGGCGATGGGCTGGTTGAAGGGCTCGGTAAAGTTGTGGGACACCAGAATGGCAAGGTTGGTGTTCGGGCTCTTCTTTTCCTTGAAGCTGTGGCCGTTGACCACGGCAAGGTCGTTGTCGTAGTTCTCCTGCGCCACAAAGCCGCCGGGGTTCTGGCAGAAGGTGCGCACCTTGTTCTTCCAGGGCTTGGGGTAGCCAATGAGCTTGGACTCGTACAGCACCTTGTTCACCTTTTCCATGACCTCGTTGCGGCATTCCACGCGCACGCCGATGTCAACGGTGCCGGGCTTGTGGGCGATGTGGTGCTCGGCGCAGATCTTCTCCAGCCAGTCGGCACCGCGGCGGCCCGTGCCGATGACCACAGTATCGGCATAAACAGCATGGGCTTCCTCGTCCTTGGGTCCCTTGATGAACACGCCCTTGCACTCCTCGTTCTCCAGGATGATGTTCTCGCACTCGGTGCTGAACAGCATCTCCACGCCGTTGTCGGCCAGATAGTTCTGGATGGCCAGATACAGCTGCTGGGCCTTCTCGGTGCCCAGATGACGGATGGGGCAGTCCACCAGCTTCAGGCCGGCGTGGATGGCGTTCTTGCGGATCTCCTTGATGTCCTCTCCGGTGTAAATGCCCTCCACATGGGGGTCGGCACCGAACTCGAGGTAGATCTTATCGGTGTAATGGATGAGCTCCTGTGCGAACTCCTCGCCGATCAGGCTGGGCAGGTCGCCGCCCACCTCATAGGAGAGGCTCAGCTTGCCGTCCGAGAACGCGCCTGCACCGGAGAAGCCGGTGGTGATGGCGCAGGTGGGGCGGCAGTTGACGCAGTGGCCCAGCTCTGCCTTGGGGCAGTGGCGTTTTTCCACCGGCTTGCCTTTTTCCACCAGCAGGCTGTGCTTTTTGCTGCCGTGGCGCAGCAGCTCCACAGCGGTAAAAATACCGGCCGGGCCGGCACCCACAATGATCAGATCGTACTTTTCCATTTTCTTTTTATCCTTTTCGTTGATTTGTTCGTTGTCGTTCTTAGTTGTCGTTCTCCTGCTCCACCTCGGCACTCTCGTCCACATGGTCGAGCTCCACGGCCGTGGCTTCGGCATCGGCACGGGCCACATCCGGGGCAATGACGCCGTCGCCGTTCAGATCCTGGCCGGTAACGGCCTCCAGCACCGACTGCGCCTCCGGGTGCAGCTTGACGAACCGCCGCACCGCCAGCATGGTGTACAGGGCGCTCAGCAGGTTGAGGGCGCTCTCAATGATGAGGATCACGCCAATGGCCATCACCAGCGTTTCCATGGCCCCAAAGGGGTCCACGATCATCACAACGCCCAGCACCACGCTCAGCAGCGCCAGCAGGAGGAAGCCTTTCCAGCTGCCATAGCCGCAGCGGCGGAGCTCCAGCGCGTTCTGCACCCGGCCCAGGCTGTCGAAGATGACGAACAGGCCGAACACGATGGGCAGGATGCGGACCACGATGTCGCTGCGCAGGATGAGGAAGCCGCCCAGCGCCAGACAGACCAGACCGGAGATCAGGGTGAGCTGACTCTGGAAAATGCCGCGCTCCACCAGAAAATAGCGCACCAGCTGGATCACGGCGCCCAGCAGCACCACGCCGCCCAGCGCGTAGCAGACCACGTTGAGGGCCGTACCGGGCACCATCAGCAGGAAAATGCCCAAAGCCAGGTAGAGCACACTCATCACGATCAGATTCCATTTCAGCTTTTTTCCCATATCATTCACGATCCTTTCGTCCGCAGGGGACTTATTTTGCTTCTGTTACGCGTTTTGCATGGGTGCAATGATGTTTTTGTTGATGCGTGCCATGAACACGAGGCTCAGCGTCGCGCTGACCACTTCCGCAATGAGGAACGCCCACCAGACCATATTCACGTTGCCGGTCCGGCTCAACAGCCACGCCACCGGGATCAGCACCACCAGCTGGCGGCAGACCGAGATGATGAGGCTGTACACGCCGTTGCCCAACGCCTGGAACACCGAGCTCAGCACGATGCCGATGCCTGCCAGCAGGAAGTGGGGGCAGATGATCCGCAGTGCCGGGATGCCGATGGCCAGCATGGCGTCACTGGCGGCAAAGAGGTTCAGCAGCAGGCCGGGTGGAAACCGGAAGACAAAGAAGCCGCTGAGCATGATGCCCCCGGCGTAGGTGATGGCCAGCTTGATGGGCTTTTTGACGCCCCGCGGGTCCCGGGAACCCCAGTTTCAGCTGATGCAGGGCCCCATGCCGTGC
>OJKC01001611.1_pt1 | contig 13640 bp, 10 predicted proteins | sample 1596401 | NCBI WGS metagenome assembly OJKC01 (sample SAMEA4350162, study PRJEB24818) | metagenome | biome: human; feature: gut; material: faeces | place: Denmark | collected 2013-09 | reverse complement strand
GTGGAGTAGTAGAAGTTGCCGAGGGGGCTTTTGACGTCGATGAGCACAGCGTTGTAGCCGTCGGCGTCCTGCAGCGCCTGGCGGACCTCGTCGACGCCGTTGGCCAGCATGGTCGTGGAGATATAGTAGCCCTGCAGCTGGACGGTATCCGGCCCGGTCTCCTCCTCGCCGGAGGAGGCGGAGAGGATGGTCTCGAACGGATATTCCTCCGGGTCCGCCGCCGGCGCGGCGGCGGGGACGTCCTCCCGCTGCAGCTTCTGCGTCTTATCGAAGTAGACGCCGTCCGGCGAATAGACCGCGTAGCGGCCCAGGTAGCTGATGCGCGCGAGAATGAGCAGCCCGATCAGCACCACGGCCAGCAGCGCGATCAGAAGCGCGCGGCGCAGCGCCCGTTTGTTGCGGTAGGAAAAAATACGCACAGATGACCCCTCCCGTCAGGTCTCGAGCAGGGCGGCGGTGACGCGGCACCAATCCTCCTGCTGTTCGGTGGAAAGGATCTGCAGGCCGTTCTTCTCCAGCGCGTCCAGTACCTCGGGCAGGCGCGTATTGAGGATGCCGGAGCAGATGAAGATGCTGTCCTCCTGCAGAAATTCCGGCACGACGCGGCTGAGGGGGATGATGACGTCGGCCACGATGTTGGCCAGCACCACGTCGTAATGGCCCTTGAGAGACTCCATCATGGCCTTGTCGCCGATGACGTCGCCGGTGACGGCTGTGAAGCGGTCGGCAAAGATCTGGTTGATGGCGGCGTTTTCACGGGCGATATCCTCCGCCTTGGGATCGATATCGACGCCCGTGGCGTGGGCCGCGCCGAGCAGAATCGCCGTGATGGACAAAATGCCGCTGCCGCTGCCGAGATCAAGCACACACTCGCCGCCCTGGATGGCGCGTTCAAGCTCGCGCATGCACATCTGCGTGGACGCGTGCGCGCCGGTGCCGAAGATCATGCCGGGATCGAGCAGGACCTCGACGCGGTGCTCCGGGTTTTCCGGGTGCAGCCACTCGGGCACGACCAGCAGCTTTTCGCCGATGGGCAGCGGCTGGTAATACTGCTTCCAGTTGTTTTCCCAGTCCTCATCCTTGACGTTGGCCAGCTGCACGTCCAGAGAGCCGAAGTCGGTCGCGGGGTACTGCGCGCGCAGCGCGGCAAGCTGGTCCTTCAGATGGCTGATGGTCTCCGGCACGGCCGGGCCCTCCTCCAGATACAGCCGGATCTGCGAGAGCCCCTGCATCTGCTGCTCGAGCCCTTCGTCCACATAGTCCCAGTACTGGCGGTTCTCCTCGAGAAATTCGTGGAACTGATCCTGATCGTCCACGATAAAGCTGTCAAAGCCGAGCACGGTCAGCCGGTCGCACACAAGGTCGATCGCCCCCGGCGCGGTCTTGATGGTCACTTCAATCCACTGCATGATGATCCTCCTGATTTCCGTTCAGAAATCGCAATATTATATCTATTTTACACGAAGCTGCGGCAAATAACAAGGGGGTATTGCATGAAGCGTCGAAGGCTCCCCTGGGAGGGGAACCTTTGAGGTGCGGCGCACCCCGCTGCCTTCCCCTATGAGGGGAAGCCTTTGGAGTGCGTTCTGTAGAGGCGGAGCAGAGTCCCGCCCCTACAACGCGTGACACAACCCTTTCCCGCAAAAAGGTGCAGACCAGCAAATCCGGCCTGCACCTTCTATTGACTGCAAATATTCAAAGGCAACTGCTCACAAACCTGGTTCCCGCGTATCAGGCGGCGCGTAGTAAAAAACTCGTAAGGTGACCGCCGAGTGGAACGCCAAACCGAAACATTGGTGCTTACCTGAATTCAGACGCAGAAAGCACCCAACCGTAACCCAGCGCCCCTTTTCTTCCATATCTTTTCCCGCGCAAGGGAAAAGATATAGCCGCCGGAGGCGCGTCAGAAACGACCACGACGGAACGAATCCTTGCAAGCAAGGCTTCTTATCCTCTGTGCTCGTTTCTTCCTTTCCAAACCGCAAACTGAATTTGCGGTTTGGGGCTTTCTATGCAAATCCGCGACAACCTCTCAGTCGCCTTCGGCGCCAGCTCCCCTGGAAGGGGAGCCTTTGGTCCGCTGCGGCGGGCAGTTCAGGCTTTGGCCATCAGTTCGGCGGCGGGCATGACGGGGTCGGTGTTGACCTGGGCCATCCGGCCGGCGTCAAAGCTGGCGGCGACAGCCGGGTCGATCGGCAGGCGGGCGAGAACGGGCAGGGAGAACTGCAGCGCCAGCTCGTCGAGCTTGCTCTTGCCGAAGATCTCCACGCGTTTGCCGCAGTCCGGGCACTGGAAGTAGCTGTAGTTCTCCACAAAGCCGTAGACCGGGATGTTCATCATCCGCGCCATGTTGACGGCCTTGGAGACGATCATGGACACGAGACTCTGCGGGCTCGTGACGATCACGACACCGTCGATCGGCAGCGACTGGAACACCGTCAGCATCACGTCGCCTGTTCCGGGCGGCAGGTCGACGAACATATAGTCCACCTCGCCCCAGCACACGTCGGTCCAGAACTGCTTGACCGCGCCGCCGATGACCGGGCCGCGCCAGATGACGGGGTCCGTCTCATTGGGCAGCAGCAGGTTGATGGACATGACCTTGATGCCCTCCGGCGTGACGGCTGGGAGCATCCCGTCGTCGCTGCCGACGATCTGCTCGTGCAGGCCGAAGGCCTTCGGGATGGACGGACCAGTGATGTCGGCGTCGAGAATGGCGGTCTTGTAGCCAAGCTTGTGCATGGCCATGGCCAGCATGGAGGTCACGGTCGATTTGCCGACGCCGCCCTTGCCGGAGACGACGGCGATGACCTTTTTCACCTGCGAGTTTTTGTTGGGTTCGGCAAGCAGGCTCTCCTGCTTGCGGTCAGAACAGCTTTCGCCGCAGCTCGAACAGTTGCCGCTGCATCCGCTCATAATCAAAACACTCCTTTTGTGTCGTTCTTTACATCATTCTATCACAGGGGCACGGAAAGTCAACGGTGTGCCTGATAAACCGCCTTGCAGAACGCGAAGACCTCGCGCAGCGTATAGTTGAGCTTCAGGATCCACGGCCATGTGCCGCTGGATAGCCCATAGGGCTCCATGCCGAGCGTTCTTGCAATATATTTTGCCCGGCACATGTGAAAATCACTCGTCACGATCAGCACGCGCGACGTGTCGAACCCCGCCTCTTCGGCGAGCTTCACCGAAAACAGCAGATTTTCCCGCGTGTTCGACGCCTGCGGCTCCTCAAGGATCTGCGATGCGTCGGCGCCGTGCGCGAGCAGGTACTGCGCCATGACCGACGCTTCCGTGTGCGCCTCGTCCGGGCCCTGCCCGCCGGAGACGATCACGGTTCGGTCCGGGTGCGCCTGCAGGAACTCGAGCGTCTTGTCCAGCCGCTTTTTGAGCGTCAGCGACGGTCCGTCGCCCTGGACCTGTGCGCCGAGCACGACAATGAAATCCGGTGTTTCGTCTGGTGTCATGCGGCTGTCCTTTCCCTGCACGCTGATATAGCCCATCGCGCCGAAGATGACCGCCATCGAGACAGCCGTCAGCGCGATGAGGACCCGGCTCCAGACCTTCGGCGCGTCCTTTTTTCGGAGGATCCGCAGCGCCAGCAGCACCGCCGCCAGAAGCAGCAGACACACGCCCGTCATGCCGATGTGCAGCGGTAGCGCCAGACAGACCGCGCCGAGCAGCGCGATCGCCGCGATCAGCCATACCGGGATCATGTTGCGTCCTCCAGCTCGCAGGAGAGGGCCTCCCACTGCTCCATCATCTGCGCAAGCGTGTCCTCCGCCTGCTGCTTTTCCTCCATCAGCCGTGCCAGCTCCTGATAATCGGCGGCCGCGGCCTCGATCTTCGTGTCCAGCTCGGCCGACAGCGCCTCCTGCTTCTCGATCTCGCGCTCGAGCGCGCGGACCTTCTTCTCGAGCATCTTGCTGCCGGAGGTCTTCGGCTTTTCCTTGTGCTCCTTTTTGGGCTTTTCGGGCGCGGGGGCCGCGATGGCCTCCTTCTCCTTGATGGAGCGGTATTTTTCGTAGCCGCAGAGGTAGTCGCGGATCTGCCCGTTTTCCAGCTCCCAGATGCGGGTGGCGAACTTGTTGACGAAATACCGGTCGTGCGAGACGAAGATGAGCGTGCCCTCGTAGTCCTCCAGCGCATCCTCAAGCCATTCGCGCGAGTCGATATCCAGATGGTTCGTCGGCTCGTCGAGGACGAGCAGGTTGATCTTCTCGTCCATCAGCATGCACAGACGCAGCCGGCTCTGCTCGCCGCCGGAGAGGGAGCCGACCGTCTTGAACACGTCCTCGCCCTCAAACAGATACGCGCCCAGCCGGTCGCGCGCGGTCTGCACGGTGCAGTTCTTCTCATAGAGCATCGTGTCGAGGAGCGTCCGCTCGGGGTGGGCAAAGTGGATGATCTGCGGCAGGTAGGCCCACTTGACCGTGGGACCGAATTTGATGCGGCCCGCGCCTGCCTCCTCGCCGAGGAGAATTTTGAGGAAGGTGGACTTGCCGGTGCCGTTGTCGCCGAGCAGGGCAATGCGCTCGCCGCCCGCGACCTGCAGCTCGACGTCAGAAAACAGCGTCCGTCCGTCATACGCCTTGCCGAGCCCCTTGACGGACAGGACTTCGTCGCCGAAGAAGTCCCGCTGGGCGAATTTTGCCCGCATGGTCTTGTCCTGCGTGGGCCGGTCGGTCTTTTCGATGCGCTCCATCCGGTGCTGGATGGACATGGCGCGGCGGTAGAGCGTGCGGTTGTTGATGCCCCAGCCCTTCATGCGCTCGAGCGTGAAGCCGAGCTGGGCAAGCTTGGCCTGCTCCTTTTCGTATTGCTTGAGCTGCAGCTCAAAGCGCGCCTGCTTTTCCTGCACGTAGAACGAATAGTTGCCGGAATAGAACTCCGCCTTGCCGTCGTGCAGCTCCACGATGCGCGTGACGACGCGGTCGAGAAAATAGCGGTCGTGGGAGATGGTCAGGACGGTCCCCTTGAATTTTTCAATATAGCCCTCGAGCCACTCCACCGCGTGCATGTCGAGGTGGTTCGTCGGCTCGTCGAGCAGCAGGATATCGGTCTTCTCGAGCAGCAGCCGCGCGAGGTTCACGCGCGTTTTCTCGCCGCCGGAGAGACTGTCGAAGTCCTGCTGCCGCTGCGCGGCGGGGATGCCGAGGCCGTTGCAGATCTTGTCGGTCTGCATGTCCGTCTCGTAGCCGCCGCCGGTCTGAAAGCGCGTGGAAAGCGCGTCGTACTCGGCGAGCGTCGCCTTGTCCGGATGCGCGCCCATCCGGCTTTCCAGCTGGCGCATTTTGTTCTGGATGTTCGTCAGCTCCCGGAAGGCCGTGCGCAGCACGTCTTCGACGGTGTAGCCCGCGGGGTAGTGCGGGATCTGGGAGATGAGGCCGACCTTGCGGCCGGACGCGAAGCGCACCTCGCCGGAATTGTAGTCCAGCTCGCCGGTCAGGATCTTGAACAGCGTCGTCTTGCCCGCGCCGTTGCGCCCGAGCAGACCGACCCGTTCGCCCTCCTGCACGTCAAAGCTGACGCCGTCGAGCAGATTCGTATCCGCGTCAAAGCTCTTGACGAGGTCTTTTACGGAAATATCGATCATGGTGATTCCTCTTTATGTTTCAGTCTGGAAGGCTGTCCGGTATAGGGACAACCTCTCAGTCAGCCTGCGGCTGACAGCTCCCCTGAAAGGGGAGCCTTTGGTTCGTGCGAAGATCTTAGGCCTTCCCTTCCAGGGGAGGTGGCACGGCGAAGCCGTGACGGAGAGGTCGTCCTGGGCAGGAAAAACTTTACGGTTCCACAAACCGCGCCAGGAATTCCTCCCGGGAGAACAGCACGTTTACGGCCTGCAGCAGGGCGTTCGCGCTCATGTGCGCGGGCAGGGAAAGGGCCTGCAGGAGCGCCGCACGCTTTGCCGCGCTGTCGGGCCGGCCGGAAAGGCCGAGGGTGAAAAAGTCCTGCTTTGTGACAGGCTCGCGCGCGGGCGCGGCCTGCGCGTCTTCAAAATCGGCGCCGGCGTTTCGCAGCGCCTGCAGAAGGATCTCCGGGCGCATGCCCTCCACGCCGAGCAGGCCCTCTTTGCCGGGCGCGGTCTTGCGCCGCTCCTTGCCGGGGATGTCGGGGATGTAGGCGTGCAGCACGCCTTCTGCCGGCAGGGCGCTTTTGAGCGTATTGCGGATGAGAAAACCGGCGCCGTCGGAGTCGGTCAGGATGATGAGGCCCGTCGTCTCTGCGGCCTGCCGCAGCAGGCGCAGAAGCGCGGGGTCCTTCATGCCGGTAAAGCCGTTGGTGGTGAAGATCGGGGTGTCGACCAGCTGCCGCAGGGCGTTCTGGTCGTATTTTCCCTCGACGACGATCGCCTGCCGGATGCGAAGCTTATCCATGCCGCGCCTCCTGCGAAAGCTGCACGAGCAGCAGCTCCAGCAGCCGCTCGGGGTCGTCGGCGCCGGTCTTCATGGCGACGTCGGTCTGCAGAACCAGCTCCACCGCCTTCTGGCAGAAGCTGTCGGTCACACGGCGCGCAGCCGTCATGGTCAGGCTCGCGGGGTAGCTCTTGAGGCCGGTCAGCTCCATGAGCTCCTTCTGCCCGCCGCCCGCGGACAGGATGACGCGCGCGTAAAACAGCCGCCGCAGCTGCGCCCCGATGGCGCCGAGCACGGCGATGGGGTCGGTCTGCATGGCGTAGAGCTCCTGCAGCTTGCTGAGCGCTGTCTCAAAATCCTCCTTGACGACGGCGTCGCTGATGTCGAAGGTCTGGGCGCTGAGCGCCGGGATGACGACCGCGTCGATGGCCCCGCGCGTGATGGCCGGGCCCTGCTGATAGGCGGCGATCTTGTCGATCTCCCCGGCGAGCGTGGTCATGAGGCCGTCGGTGCGGAAAATGAGGTACTGGCACAGATCGTCCGTGACCATCTTGTCGTGGGCACGGAAATGCCGCGTGATCCACGCGCACAGATCGCGCTCTGACTGCTTGCCGAACGTGAGGATCTGCGCGTGCTCGCGGATGGCGGCGGCGAGCTTTTTCATCGTGCCGTTGATCTTGAACTCTACCGTGTCGTAGACGAACAGCACGCAGCAGTAGTCGGGCAGGTCGGAGAAAATGGCGGCGTACTGCTCGCGCGCGCCCTCCGGCTGTTTGAATAGATCGACGTCGTCCACGCGCACGAGCGTCCGCTCGGCCATCATCGGCATGGCGTCGATGGCGTCGGCCAGGGCCTGGGGCGTGCAGTCGTCGGCGGAGAAGCGGTGGCAGTTGAACTCGCCCGCGGGCCCGTCTGCGATCTTTTTCGTGATGAGATCCACGTAATGGCTGCGCAGAAAGGCCTCTTCGCCGCTGATGATATAAAAATTGCCGAGCGTGCCTGCCTTGAGGTCGCTCTTGAAGCGGCGCAGCGCTTCCCCGGCGTCCTGGTCAGGTGCCTTTCTTGCCATGTTCTTACCCCCTGATGGTGATCGTGCCGGACAGGTCTGTGCGGTACACGGCCGCGCCGGACTGCCGGATGCGCGCGAGCGTCTGCGCGGCGGGATGGCCGAAGCGGTTGTCCGCCCCGGCGGAAATGAAGACGGCCTCCGGCCGGACGGCGCGCAGCAGCGCCCCGGATGTCGAGGTGGCCGCGCCGTGATGCCCGGCCACCAGCACCGCTGCCTGCGGCAGCGTGTGCAGCGACAGCAGCCGGTACTCTGCCTGTGCGGTGAGGTCGCCGGTTATTAGAATATCATATTTTTCGCAGGCTGCCAAGACGCAAAGTCCCGCGTTTTCCTCGTCTTTCTCCCCGGTGGGCGCGAAAATGGTCAGACTGCCGCCCTCCTGCGGCAGCACCAGGTCCTGCGTGACGTACCGGATGCTCGTCCCGGCCTCCGCCGCGGCGAGCAGGATCTGCGTGCGCAGGCGGCTGCTTGGCGAGAGCTCCGGGATGTAGAGCGTGTCGACCTGCACGCGGCGCAGCAGCTGGCGCACGCCGTTGCAGTGGTCGGCGTCAAAATGCGTGAGGATGAGGCGGTCGACCCGCGGCATGCCCCGGGCGAGCAGGTAGCGCGCGGCTGTCTCGCCGCTCGCGTCCTCTGCGCCGCCGCAGTCGATGACGGTGACACTGCCGCCCGTCCGGCTGACGAGGCACTGCCCCTGTCCGACGTCCAGCATGGCAAAGCTGCTTGCGGGCAGGGCGGCATCGGCGCAGGAAAGGGCCATGCAGCACCCGGTCACCACCACCGCGGCCGCCAGCGCGTGCCAAAGCCGGACCGTCCCCGGCCGCAGCGCCAGCAGCAAAACCAGCGCGTAGAGAAAGACCGCCGCCGCGATCAGATACCCGTTTTCCGGATACAGCGCGGCAAACGGCACCTTCGCCGCGCCATGCGCCACGAGCTGCACGAGCCGGACCGGCCAGCTCAGCACCGCCGCCGGGATCGCCGCCGCGGCGGGAAGAGCGAGGGCGAGCAGCGCGGTCAGCATCGCGCCGCAGAAGACGATCGACAGCAGCCACAGCACCAGCACGTTCACGACCGGCGCGGCCAGCGAGATCTCGCCGAACTGGACCGCCGTGATGGGCAGCGCGAAGACCATGGACGAGAGCGTGCAGCAAAGCGCCGTCAGCATGGCGCGCAGCAGCCAGCGCAGGGGCGTCTTGGGCCGCAGCCAGCGCTGCAGCCGCCGGTGATCCGTGAGCGCGCGGTAGAGCCGGCCCGCAAAGAGTACGATGCCCGCCGTCGAGGCAAATGAGAGCTGCAGCCCCACGTCCCGCACGGCCCAGGGGTTCTGCGCCAGCAGCACGAGCAGCGCGGCGAAGATGGCCGTCGGCGGGTCATAGTCCCGCCGCAGGAGCGGGGCGCACAGGACGATCGCCTGCATGACGCCCGCGCGGACAGCGGAGGCCGGTGCGCCGGCCATCAGGATGAAGCACGCGGCGGCGGGCAGACCCAGCGCGGCGGCGAGCGGATGGTTGCCGCCGCACAGCAGCAGGATCATCCCCAGCAGGATGGACACGTGCATGCCGGAGACCGCGACGGCGTGATAGATCCCCGCGATCGCCAGCTCATTGCGCGCGGCGTAGCTGAGCCCGGAGCGGTCGCCCAGCAGCAGCGCGCGGACGAATCCGGCCGTATCGGCAGGGAAGACGGCCGTGACGGCCGATCGCAGCCGCTGCGCAAAGCGCGCGGGCAGCAGGCGGAGCGGGACGGCCAGGGCTTTTTGAACATGGAGCGTCCCGCGGCAGCTGGCCGAGAGGAGCAGACCGCGGCTGATATCGTAATCGCTGCCGCGGCGCAGCCGCTCCTGCGCCGTCGTGATGCGGGCGAGGCCGCTGAGCGTGTCGCCGGGGCGGATGTCCGCATCCGCCTCGTCAAAGTACAAAACTGCCGTGCAGCTCTGCCCGCCAAGCTTCAGCCGCACCTCGCAGGACTGGCCATAGGTCGTCTGCTGCGGTGCGGCGAGGGCTTCGGCCGCAAACGGCAGCTCCTGCCCGGCATAGCGCTCCAACGGGCGCAGAAACAAAGCCTCGTACCCGCGGCACCAGGCAAAGCCCGTCAAAAGCCCGAGCAAGCAGACCGCTGCGCGGCGCGTCCCGGCTTTTCTCAGCAGAAACAGCCCGCCGCACAAAGCCGCCAGCCCCAGCAGCAGCGGCCAGGGCGCGGCATGGACGGCGTACACATACAGGGCGGCGGCCAGCGCGAGGCCGCCGGAAAAGAGGCAGAGCCTTCGCATCGCTTGTCTCCCGTCATACAAAAAACGGGCGCGCTGCAAGCAGCACGCCCGTTTTCAGGCAATTATTCTTCCGTCTTGGGTGCTTCTTCAGCAGGTGCCGCTTCGGCGGGCGCTTTCGGTGCTTCGGGCGCTTCCTCGGCCTTCGGGGCCTCGTCGGCGACAACGATCTCAAAATCGTCGTCGGTGGGGGCGTCTTCGGTCTCGGCAGGCTCTTCTTCCGTGCGCAGGGAGGCAATGTAGTCCTTCAGGTCAGCGATGGCCTTCTTGGACTCGTCGATCTTCTGGCACCAGGGCAGGTATTCCGCGGAATCCAGCTCTTCGCCGACGGCGTAATCGCGGTAGTACAGCTTGCCGAGCTCGATCTCAGCCTTCTTGACCTTGTCTTCTTCGGCGTAGATGGAAATATTGGCCTTTGCTACGGCAGCCAGCTCCTTTGCCTTGGCGGCAGCGGTCTGGGCGGCTTCCATGGCGAGGTTCTTTGCAGCTTCAAAATTTTCAGAAAAACTCATAAGGAAACTCCTTTCAGTCTCGTATTTTAATCACCAGTATAACACTGATTTTTAAAAAATGGAATAGGCAAGGGGTCGGAATTGTGAGGATTTTTGTAAATTTTCTTTTAATCGTCCGTGTCTTTGCCGTCAGCCGCCTCAGGCTCTGCGGGCTTCCGGTTGACATAGAGCGCGTCCGGCGCGGGCTTCTTTTTGAGCAGGACCCAGGCGAGGATCCCGGCGGCGGCCAGGAACGAGACGATGGCGACCAGCTGGCTCACGCGGATGCCCGTGGAGAACAGATACAGGCTGTCGGTGCGCAGACCCTCGATCCACGCGCGGCCGAGGCCGTACCAGGCGACGTAGAGCAGGAAGACCTCGCCGTCAAATTTCCGCTTTTTCGAGAACAGATGCAGGCCGATGAAGCCGATGAGGTTCCACACGGATTCATAGAGGAACGTCGGGTGATAGTAGGTCACGACGCCCGCCGCGTCCTGTAGGCCCATCTTGAGGAAGGCCTCCGTCACGGCGCCGTGCGCCTCGCGGTTCATGAAGTTGCCCCAGCGGCCGATGCACTGGCCGATGATCACACCCATGCCCGCCAGATCGAGCAGGACGGGCGCGGGGATCTTCTTGACCTTCGCCACGACGAGCAGCGTGATGACGCCGCCGATGATGCCGCCGTAGATGGCAAGTCCGCCCTCCCAGATATAGAGCATGGAGATGGGATCGTCCTCATACAGCTCCCAGTAGAAGATGCAGTAGTACAGCCGTGCGCAGACGACGCCGATGGGCACGGCCCAGAGGATCATGTCGAGCACGTCATCCTGCGTGACGCCGAAGTCCTTTGCGCGGTGCAGCATATACAGAACGGCCAGCAGAAAGCCGCTGGCAATGATGATGCCGTACCAGTAGATATCCTTGCCGAAGACGGTAAAGGCCACGGGGCTCGGGTCGACCGTGATGCCGAGATTCGGGAAGGTGATGGGCGAAGCCAGAAACATGGAAACATTCCTCCTTATTTGCCGGGGCAGACGATGCTGATCGCCGCGCGGGCGGGTGTGACCGTCCGGCGCAGGAAGCTTTCCGCCTCCCGCAGCGTAACGGCCTGCAGGGCCGCGAGCTCGTCGAAGCAGCCCGCGCCTGCGAAATACGCTTCGCATATACGATAGCAGGTCGATTCCGATCCGTCAAGCTCCCGGATGAGCCTGCCGCAGGCGGACTTCTGCAGCCGCGCGAAGCGGCGGGGGTCAAAGCCCTGCGCCAGCGCCTGCTCCGCGCCCCGCAGGATGGCGGCAAGCACGGCATCTGGCCGTCTTCCCGTGCCGTCGGCCTGCAGCAGCGCCGCGCCCGGCACCTGCGTGAAGCAGGCGGAAAAATCCGCGTCGATCAAAGAAGCCTCGTACAAAGTCTCATACAGCGCCGAGCTCTCGCCGAGCAGCAGCTCGGCCGCCAGCGTGCCGACCGCGGCCTGATGGATCAGATCCTCTCCCGGCTCGGCCCGGAAGCCGATCGAGAACGAGGGCAGCGAGACGGCCGCGTGCCGCACCGTCCGGCGGCGGAAGACGCCGGGGTCCTCCTGCGAAAACGGCTCGCGCAGGACCCTGGCGGAAGACGCCTCCGGCGTGCAGGCGCGTGCCAGCTCCGCCACGCGCTCCGCGTCCACGTCGCCCATCACGATGAGCGCCATGTTGTCCGGCCGGTAGAACGCGTCAAAGCACAGCTGCAAAACCTCCGGCGTCACCCGGCGGATGGACGTGCGCGTGCCCGTGATCGGGGTGCGGATGGGGTGGCGGCGGTAGAGCGCCCGGTACAGCCGCTCCTGCGCGCAGTCGGCAGGGGAGTCGGCGTAGAGCGCGATCTCGTCGGCGATGACTTCGCGCTCAGACGCCATGGCCGCACGCGGGAAATCCGGCGTCGTGACCATGCGCAGCAGCAGCCGCAGGCAGTCGTCAAAGTGTTCGGTGCAGGAAAAATAATAGCCGGTCATGGCGTAGTCGGTGAAGGCGTTCACCTGCGCGCCGAGGCGGGAAAAGGCATCCTCCGGGTCGCAGTCCGGCAGGGAAAACATGCGGTGCTCGAGAAAATGCGCCGTGCCGTCCGGCACGGTATGGCGTTCGCCGTTCCACGTAAAGCACACGTCATCAGAGCCGAAATTGGTGCCGAGAAACGCGAATTTCTCCGCGAAGCCCGGCTTCGGGAGCACGCGCACGGCAAGGCCGTTCGGAAGCGTCAGAAAATAGCAGCGCTCGCCGAGCGCGGGATAGTCGGTCCAGCTCATGCGTCCTCCTCCAGCGTACAGACGGTATCGGGTGTCACGGCGGCCGCGGCCTGCCGGACATCCTCTTTTGTGACGCGGCGCAGGGCCGCGGCCAGCGCGTCCGGGTCCTGCGGCAGGTTTTCCACTGCCCGGCCGGTCAGAAATTCGTCGAGCCGCCCGGGGCTGTCATGCATCGCGCGCAGGTCGGACAGGAGCCCCGCGCGGGCGGTATCCAGCTCCTGCTGCGAAAAGTCTCCGGCGGCCAGCGCGCCGACCTGCTGCAAAATGGCCGCCTCCACGGCGGGCAGGTCGGCAAAATCGCACCCGGCCTCGGCACAGAGGATGCCCTTGTGCCCGTCATACCAGCTCCCCGCCTCGTAGCAGAGCGACTGCTCGCCGCGGATGACGGTGTACAGCCGGTTCTGCTCGCCGCCGCCCAGGATCGCGTTGCACAGGAGCAACGCGGGGTAGCGGCTGTCGTGCAGCGTGATGCCCGTGCGGAAGCCGAGGGCGATGCGCCCCTGCGCGAGCGGCAGTCGCTCGCGCGTCCGGCGCAGCGCCTTGGGCTGCGGGCCAGGGGCAGTCGACACGGGGACGCATGCGCCTCGCGGCAGATCCTTCAGCAGCGGCCGCAGCAGCGCGGCGACCTCCTGTGCGGGCTTGCTGCCGAGATAAAACAGCTCCGCGCAGGACGAGGCCAGCACCTTCTGATAGTGTGCCCAGAGCGCCGCTTCATCCACGGCGGCCAGCGGCCCTGCCTCGCCGAGACGGCCTACGGCGTAGGCCTCACCGCGGCACATCTGCCGCAGCAGCTGCGTCTGGCAGTATTCGGCTTTGTCGTCGAGCGTACTTTCGATCGTGTCGAGCAGCTTCTGCCGCTCCTGCATGACGATCTGCGGCACAAAGACGCCGCCCTGCGTCCGCGGGCGCAGCAGAAGCTCCGCCGTCAGCTCCAGCAGGCGGGAAAACACCGGCTCGCCCGCGTAGAGGTCCTCCAGACTGTCGGCAAACAGGCCCGTCAGCTGGATCTAGCCCTTTTTTCGCACGAGCGAGCCGAACTGTATCTTATACACATTTGACGCTGCTGAAGAAAAGAAAGGGGAGATAATTGTATGGATACGTACACAGGAAAAGAAGATGGTAAGAATACTAATAGTTATACGATTAATTATGTATGAAACTGTAGGGGATCTCCTCCCGT
>OJKC01001607.1_pt1 | contig 13673 bp, 7 predicted proteins | sample 1596401 | NCBI WGS metagenome assembly OJKC01 (sample SAMEA4350162, study PRJEB24818) | metagenome | biome: human; feature: gut; material: faeces | place: Denmark | collected 2013-09 | reverse complement strand
CTTCGAACATATTCCAGAATGCCACCCCTGTTTCTGCCGCAAGTGCCTGCTGGTAACGAATCAGGCGCTTCACTCCTGGCATAGTACGCAATTCACCGTTTTCATCCTTGTTTTCTCTATCTCCCACGCCGACAAGCAGGACTGAAGCCTCTGGAAAGGCAGTTTTCAAACGCTCCACTATCGGTTTCATCGCATCCTTGTAATAGGTATAGTTCATTACCTTGTCTGAAGCTACATTCAGCCCGTACTGCAACACAATCAAATCGTATGTACGCAAACGGTTGTACTGGCGAAGTATCGACATCGGAATATTACCCAACTGCTGTCCGCTGCTTCCACGGGTACTGAAGTTATCGACTACCACACCTTGACGCGGATCCATCGTCACGGCATAGAACAAAGCCGTAGAATCCAGTTGTTCCACTTTCCAGCGCACAGAGCCGATACGTCCGTTCACAGACACAGCTTGTAATTCATCTTTTCCATCTACAGAGAATGGCTGTGCCTCTCCCCCATTGACGGATGCAGTCAGCCGTAAAGAATCGGAAGTCAGAAAATAACAGGTAGACACTTCGCAGGTGTCAATATGCGACAAGAAACGTTTCTCACCTTTCAAGCTCACATAAGCTCCCGAAGAAGGAATAAAATAATGATTGGAAATATCCTGACGAGAACGGTCAAAATAGGTGGAATCCGTAATAGAGTGACTGCCCCATCCACCAAACGAATGATGTACCGTAGGGCGAAAACCGGCTATTTTCGTTGTGATGGGCACATATCCTACCCCACATCCGCCAAAACGTTTCTGCAACATTTCACGTAAGTCACCGGTCAGGATGTCGGCCTCAATAAATGAATCTCCGAAATAGGCAATACGTACCGGGCGTCCTAAAGAAGAAACCTTTCCCAAAGCTTCATAGAAATACTCCATTCCACGCCCTGCAGAATCGGCATATTCTTCAATGCAGACCATTCCACTCTTACAGGTATCCACAAAAGCAGGCTTTACGGGAGGCGGCAGCACCAAAGTATCAGAATCCATAGGTTCTGCTATTTCCTTCTTTATACGAATGTCTGAAAGTAAATCAACCCTTCTCAAAGGTTCGCCACGAAAAGAAACAGACGGCAAAAAATGCATGGCAAACAGACCTGCCACCACCAGAAGGGTGAACAGAAAAGTGTATAACAATTTATTCTTCATGAACTTTCCTCTAAAATCGGGTGCAAAGATAGTGAAAGGTGAGAGCAATACCAAGCCAAAAGCTTGCTTTTGAGCGCAAGTATTGCCGAACCGCATCCTATCTTCGAGAAATCAAAGATAGTGAAAGGTGAGAGCAATACCAAGCCAAAAGCTTGCTTTTAAGTACAGATATTGCCGGACCGTATCCTATGTTCAAGGAATCAAAGATAGAGGAATTTTAAGTAAAAAAGATTATCCGATATGCTTTTCTCGAATATTCTTCAAAAAATCATCGACCATGCGGTAACCTTTTTCTGTGGTAATCCCCCGCATGTGTAAGATAGTGATTTCGCTATAGATTTCAGCCAGCGGATAATGGTCTGTAATGTCTGAATAAATCAACAAGTCCATCTGCATGGCCATGGCCTGATTTATAATCTGGAAATTAATGTCGCTGCGAAAAATACCTTGCTCTACCCCCTTTTGAAAATAGGCCAGCGCATCAGCATCTCCCCTGCGACGGTCATCGTGTATATATTCCAACACCTTGGAATATCTGCGCAAGTCACGAAAAAACAAAGGGTTTACCGTACATAACTCATTGAACTTACGCTCATAAAATGTAAGGATTACTTCCAGCACATTGTTCGCGCTGGAAGCAATCTCTTGCATATACTCATTCATACAACGACGATAGAAACGGAAAACTTCCAGTAGAAGTTCTTCTTTATCTCCAAACAGCTCATAAAGCGTACGCTTGGATATAGAAAGCGAACTTGCTATATCGTCCATGTGCACAGCCTTAATCCCCAAAGTCATAAAAGACTTGGAAGCTGTTTCCACCACACGCAACTTTAACTCTTCACGGTCGTTTTCCTTTCTTCGCCCTGCCATTATCTATATCAATGAATAATTCCTAATTTTGAAGTTTCCACAAACTGGATAATGTTTTCAATTTCCGGTCCGTTAGGAATCTGTTCACGAATACGTCCCAATGCATCATGCAAAGAAGTATTGGCCTTATAAAGGATACGGTATGCTTGTGCAATGTGTTTGATAATGGTTTCAGAAAAACCGGTATGCTCCAGCACCTTTGTATTGATGCTATAGAATGCAATCGGTTCATGGGCTGCTACAATATATGGAGGAATGTCCTTGATGAAACGGCATCCACCCTGCACTACTGAGAAACTTCCCAGGCGTGTATTTCCCTGCATCAGCACATTGGAAGTAAGGATGGCATTGTCATAGATAATACAGTTGCCTGAAACCTGTGAACCGTTACCGATAATGCAACGGTTACCCACTTCCACATCATGAGAAAGACGGGCCCCACTCATGATGAAGTTGCCATTACCCACTTTCGTAGCATGTGAAGCATGTGTACCGCGAATAATCACGGCATTTTCACGAATCACATTGTTATTGCCGATAATAGCCAGTGTTTCTTCACCTGTAAAGGCAAAATCCTGGGGAACTGCTGCCACAACAGCTCCCTGATAAACTGTATTTCCATTTCCCATACGTGTGCCGCTCATCAGACTGGCATAGGGCATAATCACGTTATCATCGCCTATCTCTACATTCTTGTCGATATAGGCAAATGGATGAACCGTCACGTTCTTACCCAATTTGGCTGACGGATCTACATAAGCTAAAGGACTTATCATAGTTTTCTCATTTTAAGGTTAATCAATTTCTTCCTCCTCCCAACGCACTGTACAAGTTGATGACAGCTTGCATACGCTGGAAATTATCAGCTACCTCTGACAGCTGTGCGCTCAACAGATTCTGCTGTGCAGTCAGGATTTCCAGATAAGTGGCATCTCCACTTTGGAACAAGGCTTTGGTATAAGTCACCGCCTTATCCAACTGTTCTACCTGTCCACGGTCTTCCACCAGTTTCTTATTCTGTGTATCGAACAGATACAAAGCATCGCTCACTTCCTTTCCAGCTTCCAGAATAGTCTGCTGATAATTCATCTGAGCAATCTTTTCTTCTGCTTTTGAAACCTTCAGGTTAGCAATCAGCTTACCGTTATTGAAAATAGGCTGAGCCAATGAGGCCAAAGCCTGCAACATAAACTCACCCGGATTAGCCACTGTAACACCTGAGCCGTTTGTCCATCCAGCCAGACCTGTAATGTTCAAGCCCGGATAGAATGCTGCACGTGCGGAATTAGTTGTATAATAAGCCGCAGCAAGCGTCATTTCAGCCATCTTCACGTCCGGACGGTTTTCCAGCAACTGCATCGGTACGCCCGCAGCCAGTTCTTCCGGCATAACCTGTTCGTCCAATGTACTGCGTTCGATGGTCTGAGGAGCCTTAGCCAACAGCACAGCTAATGAATTTTCTGTTTCACGCACCTGACGTTTCAAATCCATCAATGAAGCCTCAACCTGATGGCTGGCAGCACGCATCTGTGCTACAGCAGCTTCGGTTGTCATACCGGCAATTTTCATGGCTTCCATTACTCGTACGTTTTCTTTATAGATAGCAGCCGTTTCAGTCGTAATTTCTACCTGACGGTCGAGCATCAGCAAAGAATAGTACACGTTAGCTATACCACAAATAATTTGTGAACGTACAGCCTGTTCTGCATACTGGCTCTGTTCGTAGGCTACTTTCTGACCACGTTTGGTATTCAGAATCTTTCCGAACAAGTCAATTTCCCAGCTGGCAGACACTGGAAGCTGGTATGCCTTTACATAGTTTCCACCTCCCATGCTGGTTGTAGAACCTTGTGGAGCCAGATTAATAGAAGGCAAATAAGATAATTTAGCTGCAGTCAGCATCACTTTCGCTTCCTGTACACGGAGAGCAGCAGCCTGCATATCTACATTATTAGCCAATCCTTCCTCAATCAAGGCCTGCAGTTTGGCATCACGGAAAATTTCTTTCCAAGGCAAATTTCCCATATTAGCCGTATCGGCAGCCAGTGTATCGGTTGCCGAAGCCGGGTCACGATAGACGCCTGAGGCATCTATCGTTTCCGGACGGTCATAAGCTTTGTAAATGTGGCAACTGCTCATCATGGCAGCCAGACACATCATTCCTATTATCTGTTTTTTCATTATCAATCTTATTTATGCGTATTAGGAGAATACTGTTCAATTTCAGCTTCCACTTCACTTTCATCGAGGCTATCCCATTCCATTGGTTTGAATTTCTCCTGTAACCACTGGAATACCACGAACAATACCGGAACGATGAAAATCTGGAAAATCATACCGATTAACATACCACCGATAGCCGAAGCACCCAATGTACGGTTACCGTGAGCTCCTACACCCATAGCCAACATCAACGGAATCAAACCGACAATCATGGCCAATGAAGTCATCAAAATCGGACGAAGACGGGCTGCAGCACCCAATACGGCTGCCCAGGAAATACTCATACCTTGTTTACGACGGTCAAGGGCAAACTCAACAATCAAGATGGCATTCTTAGCCAACAGACCCATCAACATAATCAAGGCAATCTGCATGTAAATGTCATTTGACATGGTTCCCAAAATCATCTTCAATGCAGGAATACTTCCCAATGCACTAAATCCGTTGACGAAGATGAAGCTACCCATCAAACCAAACGGTACAGAAAGCAATACGGCCAACGGCAGAATGTAACTTTCATACTGGGCACTCAGCAGCAAGTAAACGAAGACGAAGCAAAGTACGAAGATAATACCTGTTGTACTGCCACTTGACTGTGCTTCCTCACGTGCCATACCTCCCAATTCGTAACCGAATCCCATCGGAAGATTTTCCTTAGCCACTTCAGCAATAGCCTGCAATGCCTGACCTGAAGTATAACCAGAAGCAGGAGCCACCATCACCTTCATTGAAGTGTACAGGTTGAAACGGTTGATAATATCCGGACCGTATACTTTCTTCATGCTTACGAACTGTGTGATAGGAGCCATTTCTCCATTGCTACCACGTACTTTCACTCCGTTCAACGATTCCATGTTCTTAGTAGCATCCGGCTCAGCCTGAATCATTACACGATACATCTTACCGAAACGGTTGAAGTTAGAAGCATACAAACCTCCAAAATATCCCTGCATGGTAGAAAGAATATCGCTCGGGCTGATGCCTGCCTTTTTACAAGCTGCTGCATCAATGTCAAGCTGATACTGCGGGAAGCTCGGGTTGAAAGTAGTCTTCGCTGAATTGATTTCCGGACGTGCTTCCAATGCAGCTGTATAGCTATTTACTACTTCAAAGAAGTGATCCAGTGAACCACCGGTCTTATCCTGCATGTTCAATTCAATATCGCTTGATACTGAATAACCCGGAATCATCGGAGGAGCAAAGAACAATACCTGTGCATCCTTAATGACTTTCTGTGCACGCAAGAACAAAGTAGAATAGATAATATCTGAATTCTGCATCATGGAACGTTCTTCCCAGTCTTTCAACTTGATGATGACAGAACCGTAAGAAGGTCCTTGTCCACCAATAAAGCTATATCCAGAAATGATAGTACGAGACTGAACGGCAGGTTCTGCAGCTACCAGGCTGTCTACCTTGGCCAACACTTCCATAGCGCGTTCCTGAGAAGTACCAGGAGGCAATGTCACAGCACCCATGATAGTACCAGTATCTTCATTCGGCACCATACCCGTCGGAGTGGTCTTCATAAAGAACATCAACAATACGATAGATGCAGCCACCAGTCCGAATGAAAGCCATTTCTTATGAATAAAGAATACGACACGCTTCTTATAGCTCTTCAGCAATGAATCGTATGCTGCGTTGAAAGAGGTATGGAAACGATCGACCATACTCATCTTCTTCTGCTTGTGTTCTGAATCATGCGGTTTCAGGAAAATGGCACACAAAGCCGGAGACAGTGTCAACGCGTTCAATGCTGAGAATGCGATAGAAATCGCCATCGTAATACCGAACTGACGATAGAATGTACCGGCTGTACCTCCCATGAAACTTACCGGGATAAACACGGACATCATGACCAATGTAATAGAAACCAGTGCACCACCGAGTTCACTCATGGCATCGATAGAAGCCTCACGAGATGATTTGTATCCCTGGTCCAACTTGGCATGTACACCTTCCACCACCACAATAGCATCGTCGACCACAATCGCAATGGCAAGCACCATCGCCGAAAGTGTCAGCAAGTTCACACTAAATCCAATCAGTTTCAATACGAAGAAAGTAGCAATCAAGGCTACCGGAATGGCAATGGCCGGAATCAATGTAGAACGCATATCCTGCAAGAACACATATACTACGATGAACACCAGCACAAACGCCTCAATCAAAGTCTTGATAACTTCGTGAATAGACGCATACAAGAAGTCATTGGCATTCTGAGCCACGTTAATCTTCAATCCGGCAGGCAAGCTTTCTTCAGCCTTACTAATAACATCCAGCAAGTTGTTGATTGTTTCAGTCGCATTGGTTCCTGCCATCTGGAATACGATACAAGTTACAGCCTTATGACCGTTTACTGTATTATTAAAGGTATAAGCCAGACGTCCCAGTTCGATACGGGCTACATCTCCCAAACGGAGCACTTCACCGTTAGGCAGAGCCTTCACTACAATATCTTCAAATTCTTCAGTCTGCTGCAAACGACCTTTGTAACGAATGGTGTACTGGAAAGTCTGATTACCACGTTCACCAAACTGTCCAGGTGCAGCTTCAATATTCTGTTCTGCCAATACACCAGAGATATCAGACGGAACTAAATTGTACTGAGCCATCACATCCGGCTTCAACCAAATACGCATAGAGTAGTCCTGCCCCATCACGTTGGCATCACCTACACCTTTTACACGCTGAACTTCCGGAATCAAGTTAATCTTGGCATAGTTTTCAATAAACTCAATGTTATACTTATCTTCTGCATCATACAATGAGAAAATCAACAACATAGAGTTCTGACGTTTCTGTGTGGTCACACCCACCTTGGTTACTTCTGCCGGCAACAGACCTTGTGCCATAGACACACGGTTCTGTACGTTGACCGCAGCCATATCCGGGTCAGTACCCTGATTAAAATAAACACTTATTTCAGCAGAACCATTGTTTGAGGCACTAGACTGAATGTACATCATGTTTTCTACACCGTTAATCTGGTCTTCCAGCGGAGCAATCACTGAGTTCAACACAGTCTGTGCATTCGCACCTGTATACGTTGCTCTTACCGATACGGTAGGAGGTGCAATGTCCGGATATTGTGTAACCGGCAGGGTGGCCAAACCAATCACACCCAGAATTACTATCAAAATAGAAATTACGGTTGACAGTACCGGACGGTTAATAAATTTATCTAGTTTCATTCTTTAAATACCATTTATAATTATAGTTCTGAGAGATTTTCATCAAACACATTCCCCCAGCACCATAAGAATCATTTTTTATTATTTAAAAGCTGTCTGAATGTTACCATCCCGCTGGTCTTGTAACGCCTTCTGGAATTTAGCTTCTTTTTCAGCCTGTGTAATCGGAGTAATCTTTTGTCCGTCTTTCAATGTCTGAACACCTTCTACAACAATCTTATCCCCAGGCTTCAGTCCACCTGTCACGATGTAATGCTTACCATCATTCAAGTTAGAGACTTGTACTTCTGTATGCTTGATAGTATTGTCAGACTGTAATACATACACAAACTTCTTGTCCTGAATTTCCTGAGTAGCAGTTTGAGGAATCAGGATAATGTCGCTCATAGTGTATGGGAATACCACGTTAGCCATACCTCCACTACGAAGGATATTCTGCTTGTTCGGGAAAATTGCACGCATGCTTACAGAACCAGTTGTCTGGTCGATTACACCACTCACGGCATCAATCTTACCCTCTTCTGAATACATTGTTCCATCAGACAACTGCAACTTGACAGCAGGCATTTTTTCCAACTGTTCCTTCAATGTACCACCTGCTTTAGTCAAAGCCAGTAACTGTTTTTCAGTCATTGAGAAATATACGTACATATCTCCAATCTGAGAAACGGTAGTCAACGGTTCAGCCGCAGAAGGACCAACCAATGCACCTACACGATACGGGAAAGTACCAATTACTCCATCTGAAGGACTGGTTACTGTACAAAAACCCAAATTCTGTTTTGCAGCGGCATAAGCAGCTTCAGCCTGAGCCAGGCTTGCTTTAGCTGAAAGCAAATTGTTCACAGCTGTCTGGTATTCAAAATCACTGATAATTTTCTGCTCATGCAACATCTTCTTGTTTGCTTCAGTTGAAGTAACAGTTTCCAGGTTAGCTTTTGCTGAAGCAACGCTTGCTTTAGCCTGATCGTATGCAGCCTTATACTGTGTAGGATCAATCTGGAACAAAGCCTGTCCCTTACGAACTGTAGCACCTTCGTCTACACACAACTTCACGATAAATCCTGATACTTGCGGACGAATTTCAATATCCTGCAAACCTTTAATTGTAGCGGGATACTGGGTTGTCTGATTGCTAGAAGCAGCTGCAAGTGTTTCAACCGCAAATTCATCATCACCCATTTTCATACCCCCCTGACCGCCTCCACATGCAGTCAGCACCGAAAGAGTCAATGCATAGAATGCCACTCGGCTAGAAGAAAAACTTCTGTTTCTTTTTGTGCTCATACTTATATTCATATATAAAATTTAGTTTTATCTCTTCTCTCTATTAAAGTTTTCCACTGAAAACTTTACACCCTTCTCTAGTTTTTTATCGTGCAAATATAGAAAAAAAATCAAGGTCCGGAAAGTGGCTTTAACTAAGAATAACCATAATGCCCTAATATCATTACATATAGCCAATATTATCAGACCAATCGACAAAAACTATCGACAAAAAAGTTTTATTATCGAAAAAATAAGTCTAATTCATTTTATAGTTTTTTTCAGAAAAAAACAGTCCATTTGTTATTTTATTCCTACATTTGCGCGATACATTATTCTTTGAAACAACTAAAAAACGAAGAAATATGACAAAAATAACGAAAGAAGCAGCCTTGCTCTATCACTCACAAGGCAAACCGGGGAAAATAGAAGTAGTCCCCACCAAACCTTATCAAACTCAACGTGATTTATCACTGGCGTATTCACCAGGAGTAGCAGAGCCATGTCTGGAAATCCAGAAGAATCCGGATACGGCATACGACTATACCGACAAAGGTAACTTAGTAGCCGTTATCTCTAACGGAACTGCTGTACTGGGCTTAGGAGACATAGGTGCCATGAGTGGAAAACCCGTAATGGAAGGAAAGGGACTGCTTTTTAAAATTTATGCTGGAATCGACGTATTCGATATTGAAGTAAATGAAAAAGACCCGGATAAATTTATCGAAGCGGTAAAAGCCATTGCTCCTACCTTCGGAGGTATCAACCTGGAAGACATCAAAGCTCCTGAGTGCTTCAAAATAGAACAGAGACTGAAGGAGGAACTGGACATCCCGGTAATGCATGACGACCAGCACGGTACAGCCATCATCTCCAGTGCCGGATTGCTGAATGCACTGGAAGTAGCCGGAAAGAAAATTGAAGAGGTAAAAATCGTAGTCAACGGTGCCGGTGCATCTGCCGTATCTTGTACTAAATTATATGTAGCCCTCGGTGCACGCTTGGAAAACATTGTCATGCTCGACAGTAAAGGAGTGATTTCTAAAGAGCGTACAGACCTGAACGAGCAGAAAAAATTCTTTGCTACTGACCGTACTGACATCCATACACTGGCAGAAGCCATCAAGGGAGCCGATGTATTCCTTGGTCTTTCCAGAGGTAATGTGCTGAGCCAAGATATGGTACGCAGCATGGCTTCTCATCCTATCGTATTTGCTCTGGCCAATCCGACTCCAGAAATTTCATACGAAGATGCCATGGCTTCCCGCCCGGACGTATTGATGTCAACCGGACGTTCTGACTATCCGAACCAGATAAACAATGTGATTGGATTCCCCTATATCTTCCGCGGTGCACTTGACACTCGAGCCACTGCCATCAACGAAGAGATGAAGCTGGCGGCCGTACATGCCATTGCCGACCTAGCAAAGAAACCTGTACCCGACGTAGTGAACGAAGCTTATCATGTGAACAACCTGACCTTCGGACCTGAATACTTCATCCCGAAACCGGTTGACCCGCGTTTGATTACCGAAGTATCTATGGCCGTAGCTAAAGCAGCCATGGAATCAGGAGTAGCCCGTAAACAGATTACCGACTGGGATGAATACAAAAATCACCTGAGAGAACTGATGGGACAGGAAAACAAGCTGACCCGCCAGTTGTATGAAACCGCCCGCCGCAATCCACAGCGCGTGGTATTTGCTGAAGGTATTCATCCGAACATGCTGAAAGCAGCAGTAGAAGCCAAAGCTGAAGGTATCTGCCATCCGATTCTTTTAGGTAACGAAGAACGCATTGAAAAATTGGCTAAAGAACTTGACCTGAGTCTGGAGGGCATTGAAATCGTCAACCTACGCCACGACCGCGAATCTGAACGCCGTGAACGCTATGCACGCATCCTCTGCGAAAAACGTGCCCGCGAAGGAGCCAACTTCCAGGAAGCAAACGATAAGATGTTCGAACGCAACTACTTCGGTATGATGATGGTAGAAACCGGAGAAGCAGATGCTTTTGTAACCGGATTGTACACCAAATATTCCAATACCATCAAGGTGGCTAAGGAAGTTATCGGCATCCAGCCTGGATACAAGCATTTCGGTACCATGCATATTCTGAATTCCAAGAAAGGAACTTATTTCATTGCCGATACATTGATTAACCGTCATCCAGACACCGATACCTTGATAGACATTGCCAAACTGTCGGCCAAGGCTGTACGTTTCTTCAACCAGGAACCGGTAATGGCTATGCTGTCTTATTCAAACTTCGGTTCCGACGCAGAAGGAAGTCCGGCGAAGGTACACGAAGCCATCAACCAGCTTCATCAGGAATATCCGGATTTGGCCATTGACGGTGAAATGCAAGTGAAATTCGCCTTGAATAATGCCCTTCGTGATGAGAAGTATCCTTTCACACGCTTAAAAGGAAAAGAAGTAAACACTTTGGTATTCCCTAACCTGAGTTCTGCCAATGCTACCTATCAACTCATTCAGAACATGAGTGAGACCGAAGTGATCGGCCCGATTCAGATGGGATTGAACAAACCAATTCACTTCACCGACATTGAAAGCTCTGTACGCGATATTGTCAATATCACAGCTATCGCCTGCATTGATGCCATTGTCGACAAGAAGAAGAAAGCACAATAAACATTACTGATTTATTTCACCTTACACGGAGGAGCAGCCGCAAGCCAAAACATTCACCCTTGCCACCGTTCCTCCGTGTATTATTTTTCTATAAACCATGAGAAAACCACTCAATCATACACAATGTGTCGTACTTACTTTATGCTGGGCTGCACTTTGCTTTTTAGTACTCACCTCTACTCCCAAAATTGACGGTCCGCTTGTCATTATGATTCTCATATCAGGAGCTTTGGTGTTTATCCCTGTAATTAAATCACTTAAAAGCAGAAACAAATAAACACGAATAAATAGATAAAAATGGATTTTTGACGCTTTTTTCTTACTTTTCTTGATTTATTGTTGCATAAATAAATTTTTATCTATATTTTTGGCACATCAAACAAAAAGAAACATATTACTGTGATTTTTCAAAACCAATAAATAAGACAGATAATCTTTTTTAATTATGAATGCAGCTAAAGTTCTGGAAGATCTGAAAAGAAGATTCCCCAATGAACCTGAGTATCATCAGGCAGTAGAAGAAGTGTTAGGAACTATCGAAGAGGAATACAACAAACACCCTGAATTCGACAAAGTAAACTTGATTGAACGTCTGTGTATTCCTGATCGCGTATATCAGTTCCGCGTCACTTGGATGGACGACAAAGGTAACATCCAGACCAACATGGGTTACCGTGTGCAACACAACAACGCTATCGGCCCGTACAAAGGCGGTATCCGTTTCCACAGCTCTGTAAACCTGGGAATTTTGAAGTTCCTGGCATTCGAACAGACCTTCAAGAACTCACTGACTACTCTTCCGATGGGTGGTGGCAAAGGTGGATCTGACTTCTCTCCACGTGGTAAATCAAATGCAGAAGTAATGCGTTTCTGCCAGGCATTCATGCTGGAATTGTGGCGTCACATCGGTCCTGAAACTGACGTTCCTGCCGGTGATATAGGTGTAGGCGGTCGTGAAGTAGGTTACATGTTCGGTATGTACAAAAAACTGACTCGCGAATTCAGCGGTGTATTGACTGGTAAAGGCCGTGAATTTGGTGGTTCACTTATCCGTCCGGAAGCTACAGGCTACGGTAACATCTATTTCTTGCTGGAAATGCTGAAAACTCGTAACATCGACATCAAGGGTAAGACTTGTCTGGTATCTGGTTCAGGAAACGTAGCACAGTATACTGTAGAAAAACTAATCCAGTTGGGTGCTAAAGTAGTTACCATGTCCGACTCTGATGGTTACATCTATGACCCGGACGGTATCGACCGTGAGAAACTGGATTACATCATGGAATTGAAGAACCTCTACCGCGGACGTATCCGTGAATATGCAGAAAAATACGGTTGCAAATACGTAGCAGGTGCTCGTCCTTGGAATGAAAAAGCAGACATCGCTCTTCCTTCTGCTACACAGAATGAAATCAACGGTGATGATGCAAAAGCACTGGTAGCAAATGGAGTATTCGCCGTATCAGAAGGTGCAAACATGCCTTCTACCCCTGAAGCAATCCGCGTATTCCAAGATGCAAAGATTCTGTATGCTCCGGGTAAGGCAGCCAATGCAGGTGGTGTATCAGTATCCGGTCTGGAAATGACTCAGAACTCTATCAAACTGAGCTGGAGCGCAGAAGAAGTAGACGAGAAACTGAAGAGCATCATGAAGAACATTCACGCAGCTTGCGTACAGTATGGTACTGAAGCTGACGGTTATGTAAACTACGTGAAGGGTGCTAACGTGGCCGGATTCATGAAGGTAGCCAAAGCCATGATGGCACAAGGCATCCTGTAACGACAGACAGCCATAGCATAATAAAAAATAGAGGTGGGAAGCACACAATGTTACCCGCCTCTATTTTTTTATTTAATAATATTGCCTACATTTGAAACTGCAAAAAGAAATCATATGAAACAACTGTTTTTACTCCTATTCGGTTTAGCCTTGTTTGTCCTTCCTTATTGCCAGGCACAACCCCTCACATCCGAAGAGCATCCCGTAACATTAAACACCGCCAGCGGTAGTATCAATGGGAAACTTCTTCTACCGGCACATGCAAAATCCTGTCATGTAGTAGTGCTCATTGCCGGTTCCGGCCCCACCGACATGGACGGCAATAACCCCATGATGAAAAATAATTCACTGAAGTTCCTCGCAGAAGGACTGGCATTGAAAGGCATAGCCTCACTACGTTTTGACAAGCGTGGCATAGCCAGCAGCGCCTCTGCCGGTATGGAAGAGTCCAAACTCCGCTTGGAAGATTACGTAAACGACGG
>OJKC01001605.1_pt1 | contig 13697 bp, 10 predicted proteins | sample 1596401 | NCBI WGS metagenome assembly OJKC01 (sample SAMEA4350162, study PRJEB24818) | metagenome | biome: human; feature: gut; material: faeces | place: Denmark | collected 2013-09 | reverse complement strand
GTGCCCAAGTCACCGTCAGGGGGTGCATGCCGTATTTGTATTTCAGGATGTGAGCGGCATAAAAGCTGTCCTTGCCGCCGGAGCCGGGCACCAGGCAGTCATAGCTGCCGTCATTTTTGCGGTATTCATCGCACAGCTCACGCAGCTCTTTTTCGCGCAGGGCCCAGTCGATATGGCCGTTAGCCTTATTGTGGCAGGCATGGCAGGCATCGCAGGTGCCGTCCTCCTGAATGACCATCGTCTTTTTAATGGACTTGATCGTATGTTCAAATTCATAGCAGGAGTTCGGCTTCTGGTTGCTCATCACGCATTCATTACAGAACTGTACATGTTTGGGCAGGCCGTAATAAGCTTCCAGCTGATCCTCCGGGATATCGGGCGCGTATTTGGCGTAATCGATTTCGACATAACGAGGATTCTTTTCCATATTTCTCACTCTCATTCCATCCGTGGTAATTCCTATTGAACCAAAAAAGGCGCTGTCCGTATAGCAATGCTATCGGACAGCGCCTTTGCTGTTCTGTGGATATTATAGCACAGCACCCTGCTGTTTGCAAGATGCCAGCTTATTTTTTACATCGGTGCAGTGCTTTTTATTTCTGGCTGACCACTGCGCCGTTGATCAGAACAACTTTCACGTTGGTCATAACCTCAAACGGGCAGCCATCGGTCAGTACCAGGTCTGCATCCTTGCCGACCTCGATGGAGCCAACACGGTCAGCAATGCCGATGTGCTTGGCCGGGTTGATGGTGATGGCCTGCAGCGCGGCAAACGGATCCATGCCGGCTTTGACCGCCATACCGGCGCACAGCGGCAGGTACTGCTGCGGAATGACCGAGTTATCGGTGATGATGGAAACATGGCAGCCCGCTTTTGCCAAAACGCCCGGCGTTTCCCAGGATTTGTTCTGCAGTTCAAACTTGCTGGCAAAGGTCAGGCTGGGGCCGACGGCCATGGGGATATTGCTTTCCTTGGCCAGTTCGTCCACGATCAGGTGGCCTTCGGTCACATGTTCCAGCGTCAGGCCCACATCGAACTCTTTGGCAATGCGGATGGCGGTAAAGATATCGTTGGCCTGGTGTGCATGGGCTTTCAGGGGAATGGTGTGGTCCAGCACCGGCAGCAAGGCTTCCAGCTTCTGGTTATAAGCGGGCATTTTGGTCACATCGCCGTTGGCGGCAGCCTTGCGGGCACCGTAATCCCTGGCGGAAGCCAGCGCCCCGCGCAGGAACGCAGCGGTGGACATGCGGGTAGAATCGCATTTATCTTTATAGCAGCGCTTGGGGTTTTCGCCAAAGGCGCATTTCATGGCAACGGCTTCCTTGACGATCATGTTGTCCACACGCTCGCCCACCGTCTTGATGGCGGTAAAGGTACCGCCCAGCACATTAGCGCTGCCCGGCCCGGTGCACACGCAGGTAATGCCTGCTTCCCGTGCATGGGCAAAGGAGGGATCGCGAGGGTTGATGCCGTCAATGGCGCGCAGCTGCGGGGTCCAGATGTCATTCATCTCGTTGTAGTCGCAGCCTTCGTACCCGATGCCATAACCATCCAGGCCGATATGGGTGTGCGCATCCACAAAACCGGGGAAAATATCCAGCCCGGCAGCATCCAGCACGGCGATATCGGCGGGCACGTTCAGTTCATGCCCCATGGCAACAATGCGGCCGTTTTCCAGCAGCAGGTCGATCCGCTGTGGTTCCGGGTGAACGGCGTCATGAACCCGGCCCCCGCGCACCAGCAGCGGCGCGGCGGTATGTTCTGTATTCTGCATCATTGATGGATCCTTTTTTCAGCTTAATAGCTTACCCTGTTATACTTCAAAATCCAGGCAGGTGCGCACGGCGGTATAGGGGCGCACTTTGCCATCAGCCACAGCCACATGGGCCGGGTGAACGGCATAGCCTTTCAGGGCGGCTTCATCCACAAAGGTGGTATCCAGCATCAGGTCCGCATTGGCGGAGCTGGGCAGGGCCTTGGTGTAAACATGGATCTCCGTCAAACCGGGGATCTGCCCGGCCAGACCTTCCAGCCCGGCTTTGATATCCGCCTTGACGGTTTCCTGTTCAGCGGCGGGCATCTCTTTCAGTTTCCACAAAATAACATGACGTACCATTATTTGTTTTCCTCCCAGATGGGGTGTTTCAGCACCCACTCGCCGCAGTCGTTCTTTTCAAACAGGTCACGGTTATAGAACTTGTCCATGATCTTCCAGAACTCGCTCTCGGTGTAGCCGCAGAAATCGCAGAAATCACGCACGCACAGCGGGTCCAGCTTGCCATCGCGGGCCTTAATGATGGGAATGGCTTCCTCGCGGGTCATCATGCCATAGCGGATATAGCGGGCGGTATAGTCGGTTGCAGCGGCATGGCCGAACTTGGGGTACTTGAGCCAGGAGTGCACCAGGTAGGCGCGGGAATCGATCTGGTCAAAGTTTTCGGCATGGTGGGTGCGGTCCCATTCATGGGTCAGGTCATGGAAGCCGTGCTCCTTGGCGATCTGGTAGTTCTTGTAGCTGTTCCAGGGCACAAAGTAGCTCATATAGAACGGGTCCAGCTTCGCGCGCTCTTCGGCAGAGGGAGCCAGCGTCAGGGACAGGTCGTTTTCGGTCACGCCGTCGCCCACCAGCTCTTCCATCGGGAAGCCGACCGCCACGCCATTTTCGATCTGATCCATGGCGGAATACGTCTCCTTATCGGAGCAGCCGCCGTATTCAAAGCTGACGTTCTCACCATAGCACAGCATGGGGGTGTTGAACTTGGCTGCCATGTGCAGCGGGAAGGTATAGATCAGGCGGTCCACATACCAGGTGGGCTTGCCGTATTTTTCAAAGAACTTGCGCATCAGCACTTTCTGGGCGCGGATGTTGGGCTTGCAGCTGATGATGGTGCAGCCGAATTCCTCGCTGATGTTTTTCAGGTTATGGATGCCGGCCTGCGTCATGGGGAAGTTATCCTCCACGCTGAACAGGATGGGGTTCATGTGCATGACTTCTTTCAGCATCCAAACCTGGAAGTGGCTGTCCTTGCCGCCGGAAACAGCAACAGCGCAGTCATAACCGCCGGGGCCGTTCATGCCGCGGTATTTGTTGCAGTAGGCTTCAAACTCCTTAAAGCGGGCGTCCCAGTCCACATTTTTGCGGTTTTCGTAATGGCGGCAGGCGCTGCAAACGCCCTCAGAGTCAAAGGTGATACCGGGGCGGGTGTCCGGCATGGTACATTTTTTGCATTAACGCATAACAGGTTCTCCTTTGCTGTTTCTTACCCAATCTGCCGGGTGTCCGGCAGAATATTTCTACTTATTGTTATCATACCCGATTTTGCCTGCATTGGCAAGTAGCGCGCAGCGCAAGACACGTCAGAATGCACGTTTTTCTTTTGGGCTGCACCAAACCTTCCCTGCCCTGCAAATTCAAGCGTCGATGGGGGCATCGACGCGCGGAATTATGCGGTATTGCTTTCAAATTTTACATATGTAACCATTCCCAAGGCTATGCGGTTGTGGTATGATGATAGTTAATGATGTTCACTTTGAAGGAGGAATAAATTTTGAAAGGGACTCTAAAACTGCGCACAGCCAGCCTGGCTGCGGCAGCTGTTATGGCAGCAGGGCTGTTTGCGGCGCTGCCTGCGGCGGCCGAAACCAGCACACCGGAAACTGCACAGGAAGATTCCGGCGTACCGTATGATGTGGCAAACGGGCTGGAAAACAGCTTCCGCTACAAAGATGGCGTGCCGATCTATGATGATTCCGTGCCCGCCATCGAGTGGGAGGATATTGTCCAACAGGACGCTGCCACCTACAGTTCCAACGGCATTGCCACCTGCAGCGTTACTTATAACGGCTTTGATGTCAGCTACCATCAGGGCACCGTTGACTGGGACGCCGTTAAAAATTCCGGCATTGATTTTGTCATGATTCGCTGCGGCATTGGCAGCGAATACGACGGCGTGGGCGAAAACAAACAGGATGACGCCCAGTGGTACCGCAACGTAAGCGAGTGTGAACGGCTTGGCATCCCCTATGGCGTGTACCTTTACTCTTACGCTGAAAATACCGATATGGCCGCCAGTGAGGCCCGCCATACCCTGAGCCTTTTGAGCGGGCACACCCCCACCCTGCCGGTATTTCTGGACATTGAACATACCCGTGACGGCAACCCCATCGCCAGCAACTCTACTTACGGCGATATTGCCCAGACCTGGTGCAACATGGTTTCCAACGCCGGCTACCGCGTGGGCATTTACTCTTACTATTATTTCTTCCAGAATTACCTGACGGACTCTCGGTTCAGCAATTCCGGATGGTACAAGTGGATGGCCGACTACCGTTCCGGCGTAAGCCATGACGGCAGCAGCTGCAACATGTGGCAGTACAGCAACAAAGGTACGGTTCCCGGTGTGAATGCCAATGTTGACCTGAACTACTGGTTTGGCGAGTATCCCGGCAATAACGGCGGCAATAACAACAACTACACCGGCTGGCGCAGCGAGAACGGCCGCGATTACTGGTATGAGAACGGCGTAAAGCAGGGCACCACAGGCCGCGGCAAGGAAATTTACGATTCCGGCAGCAACGCCTGGTACTGGCTGGATGCCAACCAGGGCGGTGCCAAGGCCGTGAATAAAGACGTTTATCAGGAATCCAACGGCGGCAAATGGGTGCGCTATGATGCCAACGGCCACATGGTAAAAGGTGAGGACTGCCAGAACGGCAAGTGGTACTATTTTGAGCCGGTCACCGGTGCCATGATCAAAGGCCCCTGGACCCTGCCGGATGGCCGCAAGGTGTACTATGACCCCAAGACCGGTATTATGCAGTATGGTTCCGTTGCGGTAAACAACCAGCTGTACTACTTCGACCCCGTTTACGGCAAAATGACCAGCGGCACGCCGGGCAACTTCTGGTACACGATTGATGGCAAGAGCTACTGGTACGAAAACTGGGTGCGCCAGGGCTGGCAGCCCAGCAACGCCAACTACCGCGGCAAAGAGATCTATGACCCCGCCAGCGGTGCCTGGTACTGGCTGGACAGCGTGCAGCAGGGTGCCAAAGCCGTAAGCAAGGAAGTATATCAGGATTCCAACGGCGGCAAGTGGGTGCGGTATGACGCCAACGGCGCTATGATCAAAGGCTGGTACGCCCAGGATGGCAAGCGCTGGTATTACGACCTGAACACCGGTGCCATGTACAAGGGCTGGAGCACCATTGATGGTCAAGCCTACCACTTTGATGAAACCACCGGCGTACTGATCCAGTGATATACACAGGCAAAACCACATAAAGAAAAATCAGCGCCCGTACCGGATCCTTACAGTCCGGTGCGGGCGCTGCTGCATATCAGGATTATTATTTCTTTATTCTTCGTCTGTCCGCTTTTCGCGGCCCACTTTTGTGGCAACGCCGTGGCGCAGGCGGCTGAGAGTGACCGGGGTAATGCCCAAAAACGATGCAATATAGCGGTTATTGACCATATCTACCATGCCGGGATACTCCTTGCAGAACCATTCGAACCGCTCGGTCGCGTCCCCCTGGCTCAGGCTCACGGCGCGGGACTGATAGATCATACCCCACTTGACGATCTGCTCCTGATAGACGCGGATCACCTCCGGCTCATCTTTCATGTTCTGCAACACATAATCAATGGGCAACAAAATCAGGGTTGATGGAACCAGTGCCTGGTCCGTGCTGATATGGCAGCCGGTCAGGTCCATGTTGGAAAGCACCACATCGCCGCGGTTCATGGTAAAGCCCAGGGTTTTCTCTTTGCCCTCACTATCCAAGGTAACGCAGCGCATCATGCCTTCGATCAAAAACGGCAGCATGGTCTGGCGTTCCCCTTTTTTATTCAGGATCTCCCCTTTTTGCAGCGTTACCGCCTGGGATACCGCCTCCAGCTTATCCAACAGTTCTTCGGAATGGACCCCAAGATCTTCCCGGTAGAACTGCCGGATATCAACATTCAGTGCTTTCTCCATGTGTGTTTCTCCCCTTCAGGCATATCTTTTTTTGTCTCTTCGCATCCGGGGCACACAGCCAGCCCGCAACTTGCTGGCAGTGTTACCCCCCCCCATAAATAATATGTGTTCCTGTTTTCTTCGTTATTTCCATTTTGCACAAAAAAGAGGCCCAAAAACTGTCTTTTCGACAGTTCTGGGCCTCTTTTACTTTATTTGAGTGCTTAGTCAACGATCAAGCTCTTACCGGTCATCTCCGAGGGTACCGGCAGGCCGATATAAGGCAGCATGGTGGGGGCAATATCTGCCAGGCAGCCGCCCTCGCGCAGCTTCACATCGCCGCAGCCGATGGCCACAAACGGCACCGGGTTGGTGGTATGGGCGGTAAACGGGGTGCCGTCCGGGTTCTTCATCTTTTCGGCGTTGCCGTGGTCAGCGGTCAGGAACACGCAGCCACCGGCGTTCAGCACAGCGGTCACAACCTCGTTCACAGCGGCATCAACAGCTTCCACAGCCTTGACAGCGGAATCAAACACGCCGGTATGGCCGACCATATCGCAGTTGGCAAAGTTCAGGACGATCACATCGTACTTGCCGCTCTCAATGCGGGCCTTGCACTCGTCAGCAACCTCCGGGGCGCTCATCTGGGGTTTCAGGTCATAGGTGGGCACATCCTTCGGGCTGGGGATCACCTTGCGGTCCTCTCCCTCATAGGGGGCTTCCACACCGCCGTTGAAGAAGAAGGTCACATGGGCGTACTTCTCGGTCTCGGCAATGCGCAGCTGGGTCTTACCGTTCTTGGAAAGATACTCGCCCAGAACGTTGCTCAGCTCAACCGGCGGGTAGGCAACTTCGCAGTTGGGCATGGTAGCATCATACTCGGCCATGCAGACATAGTGAACCTGCTTGCGGCCGCCGCGGCGCTCAAAGCCGGTAAAGGCATCATCGCAGAAAATGCGGGTCATCTGGCGGGCACGGTCGGGGCGGAAGTTCATGAAGATGATGGTATCGCCATCCTCCACGCGGCCACCCTCACAGGTAACGGCGGGGATCACGAATTCATCCGTCTTGCCGTCCGCATAAGAAGCCTCAATGGCCTCCTGTGCATTGGCGGCATGGTTGCCCTCGCCGTAAACAAAAGCGGCATAAGCCTTTTCTTCACGGTCCCAGTTGTTGTCACGGTCCATAGCATAGTAACGGCCGCTGACACTGGCGATGGTGCCAATACCCAGCTCGTCCAGCTTGGCCTGCAGGTCAGCCAGGAATCCCTTACCGGAATGGGGGTCGGTATCACGGCCGTCCATGATGCAGTGCAGATAAACCTTGGTTGCGCCCATATGCTTGGCCATTTCCAGCACGCCGAACCAGTGATCGGCATGGCTGTGAACGCCGCCGGTACCAACCAGGCCCATCAGGTGGATGGCCTTGCCGGCGTCAATGGCAGCTTTCATGTTCTTGACCAGCACGGGGTTCTTGAACATTTCGCCGTCCTTGATGGACTTGGTGATCAGGGTGAGCTGCTGGTACACGATGCGGCCAGCACCCATGTTGGTATGGCCAACTTCAGAGTTGCCCATCTGGCCATCTGGCAGGCCGACAGCCATGCCAGATGCGTTGATGGTGGTCATAGGGTAATTTTTCATCAGTGCATCCAGATGCGGCTTGTTGGCAGCAACAACGGCGTTGCCATAGGTTTCGTCCGGGGTCCAGCCGAAGCCGTCCATGATGCAGAGCATTACAGGTTTCTTTGCCATTGATTGGTTCTCCCTTAGTTTTAGTTAGGGCAATACCGCACAATTCCCGCCTTACGGCTTAAGCACCGCTCCGGCGGCTGCGGCACGGCATCTGCGTTGCCAAAATGCTCGATAAAACATCTAGCTTTTGGCTTAGCAGCTGCCGCACCTCGCTCGCCGTATCGGCACTTATAATTATGCGGTATTGCCTTAGAAGTTAGGAGGGAGAAGTTAGGAGTTTGTGGTGGACAAAGGCTCGTTACGCATCCCACCGTAGGGGCGCACAGAATAATAGATACCATTTTGGTGCCACACTTGGCTTCCCTTGAGGGAAGCTGTCTGCGCAGCAGACCGAAAGGTGGTTCCATCGGCTCAAGCCTTTCCGGTTCAGCCAATTCCTAATTTCTCATTCCTAATTTCTCATTCCTAATTTCTCATTCCTAATTTCTCATTCCTAATTGCTCATTCATTCTCAGCCTTTGGTAGCAGCTTCCACGATAACAGCAAACTGGTCTGCTTTCAGGGATGCGCCGCCGATCAGGCCGCCGTCAACATCGGGCTTGGAGAGCAGTTCCTCTGCGTTTTTGGGGTTCATGCTGCCGCCGTACTGAACGGTCAGTGCCTTGGCGGCGTCAGCGCCGTACAGCTCGCCAACCACCTTGCGGATGGCTGCGCAGACTTCCTCCGCCTGGTCAGCGGTAGCGGTCTTGCCGGTGCCGATGGCCCAGATGGGCTCGTAAGCGATAACAACGTTCTTCAGCTCGTCAGCGGTCACGCCGTTCAGAGCGATCTTGACCTGCATGCGGATCAGCTCTTCGGTCACGCCCTGTTCGCGCTGGGTCAGGCTTTCGCCCACGCAGATGATGGGCTTCAGGCCGCCGGCCAGTGCAGCCTTGGCGCGCTTGTTGACGGTTTCATCGGTTTCAGCAAAATACTGGCGGCGCTCGCTGTGGCCAACCACAACGTACTCAACGCCCAGGTCGGTCAGCATGTCAGCGCTGATCTCGCCGGTAAAAGCGCCGGATTTTTCAAAGTGAACGTTCTCAGCGCCAACATGGATGTTGGTGCCCTTGGTTTTGGCAACGGCGGTCACCAGGTCGGTGAACGGCACGCAGATCACAACTTCGCAGCCTGCATCCTTAACAGCGGGGATCAGGGCGTCAATCAGCTCAGCAGCCTCGGTAGCGGTCTTGTTCATTTTCCAGTTACCGGCAATAATTGCCTTACGGTTCTGTTTATCCATGATAAAAACTCCTTCTTATTAACTACTTATTTGCTTGCGTGGATTTTCTTTGTTGTCTACCATGCGGGCTACATAACAAAAAGAGCGCAGCGGCTAAGCCGCCGCGCTCCTGCGGTTTTTTAATTATGCGTTCTGGATAACGGCAATGCCGGGCAGCTCTTTGCCTTCCAGGTATTCCAGGGAAGCACCGCCGCCGGTGGAGATGTGGGTCATCTTGTCGCCCAGGCCCATCTGCTGCACAGCAGCTGCAGAATCGCCGCCGCCGATCACAGTGGTAGCGCCGCTTTCAGCCATAGCCTTGGCAACAGCCAGGGTGCCGGCTGCCCGGGTCGGGTTTTCGAACACGCCCATGGGGCCGTTCCAGACAACGGTCTTAGAAGCTTTGACGGCATCAGCAAACAGCTTCATGCTCTCGGGGCCGATATCGCAGCCTTCCATGTCAGCCGGGATTGCGGTAACGGGAACGACCTTAACTTCGACAGGTGCGTCGATGGGATCGGGGAAGTCAGCAACGCAGGCAGCGTCAACGGGCAGCAGCAGCTTAACGCCCTTTTCCTGTGCCTTAGCCATCATTTCCTTGCAGTAGTCGATCTTGGAATCATCAACCAGGCTCTTGCCGATCTCATAGCCCTGTGCCTTCAGGAAGGTGTAGGCCATGCCGCCGCCGATGATCAGGGTATCGACCTTTTCCAGCAGGTTGGAGATAACGTTCAGCTTATCAGCAACCTTAGCGCCGCCCAGAATAGCGGTGAAGGGGCGCTCCGGGTTGTTGACGGCGTTGCCCAGGTACTTGATTTCCTTTTCCATCAGGTAGCCAACAGCGGTATCCTTAACATAGTTGGTCACACCTGCGGTGGAGCAGTGTGCACGGTGGCAGGAGCCGAAAGCATCGTCAACGTAAGCGTCAGCCAGGCTGGCCAGCTCTTCGCTGAAGGTGTCGATATTCTTGGTTTCTTCCTTGCGGAAACGGGTGTTCTGGAGCAGAACAACATCGCCGTTGCCCATGGTGGCAACAGCAGCCTTGGCCTGGTTGCCAACAACGTTGTCGTCATCAGCAAAGGTAACCGGCTGGCCCAGCTTTTCGCTCAGGCGAACAGCAACGGGAGCCAGGCTGAACTTGGCTTCGGGGCCGTTCTTCGGCTTGCCCAGATGGCTGCACAGGATAACCTTTGCGCCGTCAGCGATCAGCTTTTTGATGGTCGGCAGAGCCGCATTGATGCGGTTGTCGTTGGTGATCACACCGTCCTTCATCGGGACATTGAAATCGCAGCGGACAAGCACGCGCTTGCCAGCGTAGTTTTCGTCATCAATCGTCTTTTTGCCCAAACCCATGGTAAAAAACTCCTCTCGGTAATTTATATTAGCCTTGTGCTTTGGTACTGTTTGGCACAGGGGGCAGACAGCCCCTTTTGCCCTGCCTATATTATACGCAGAATCTGCGGTTTGCGCAAGGGGTATTTGACACATTATTAACAAAATCCCTCAAAAAAATACCACCCGCCACGCCATGCCTTTTGGGCAGTTTGCAGCAGGCAGGTATTTTTTTGCGCTTTGCCGGGTTCCGGTACGGCTTTATTTTACAGGCCCTGCACCAGAATAAACACGATCAGCAGCGGTAGCACCACGCTGAAATACGGCTTGAACCACCGCGGCAGGCGCAGGCCCTTGCCGGTATTGGCTTCGGTTAAGTAGTTATCAAAGCCCCAGCCCCACCTGGTTACGCAGAACAGCAGGTAGATCAAGCTGCCAATGGGCAGCAGCAGGTTGCTGACCAAAAAGTCCTCAGCATCCAGCACGGTGCTGCCGGGACCCATGGGCTGCACACCGCTCCACAGGTTAAAGCCCAGAATACAGGGCACGCTGGCCAGCAGGATGAACACCGTTCCAACGGCACAGGCGCGTTTCAGGCTCCAGCCAAAGCTTTCCTGCAGGCAGGCCAGAATGTTCTGGAACACAGCAATAATGGTAGAAAAGCTGGCAAAGGTCATAAATACAAAGAACAGTGTACCCCACAGGCGGCCGCCCGTCATATTGGCAAATACATTGGGCAGGGTGATAAAGATCAGCTTGGGGCCTGCATCCGGGCTGACCCCGTAAGAGAAGCAGGCCGGGAAGATGATCAGGCCGGAACAGATGGCCACGCAGGTATCCAGCGCGCAGATGCGCATGGACTCGCCCGCCAGGGTATAATCCCGGCTCATGTAGCTGCCAAAGATTTCCATAGCGCCAACGCCAAGGCTGAGGGTAAAGAACGCCTGGTTCATGGCAGCCACAATGACATTGCCAATGCCCATTTCGGCGGCACGGTTCCAGTCCGGCAGCAGGTAGAACGCCAGGCCCTCGCCCGCGCCGGGCAGCACAAAGCTGTGCACAGCCAGAACCAGGATCAGCACAAACAGCGCGCCCATCATCCATTTGCCAATGCGTTCAATGCCGTTCTGCAAACCGCGGCTGCAGACAAAAAAGCCCAGCAGCACGGTAATGGCCATCCAGACGATCTGCTCGAACGGGTCGGCCAGCAGGTCGGCGTACACGCCGCTGACGGCATCGGCGGTCAGGCCGGTGAATGTACCCTTGACAAACCGGAAGAAATAGGCCAGCATCCAGCCGCTGACGGTGGTGTAATACATCATCAGCACGCAGCAGCCAATCAGGCAGGCCCAGCCGTGCAGGTGCCACTTGCTGCCTTTGGGTTCCAGCGCACGGTAGGCTGTGCCCGCGCTGCCGTGGCCCGCACGGCCAACAGCCAGCTCCATGGTAAGCACCGGTGCTCCCATCAAAACCAGGAACAGCAGGTAGAACAGCACAAATACGCCGCCGCCATACTGGCCCGTTACGGTTGGGAAGCGCCACACATTGCCAATGCCGATGGCGCAGCCTGCGCTGACCATCAAAAAGCCAATGCGTGAAGCAAATGATTCACGTTTCAATCTCAACATCCTCCCTCATTGTAAGCAGCTGCAGGTAGTTGCCGCATGTCAAAAAGCATTGTTGGGGCGCGGTCAGCGGGCGTACATCATGCTCCCATCACCCCCGCGCAACATCACTTTTCAACGCCCGGTAACCACTGCCGGCTGCTTACACAGCAATGTTATTATTATACGTTCCCCGGCACGGCAGTTCAAGAGGGCAGGCCCTCCCATCCACTCCGGCATTTTTTACAAAAAACAGCCTGTTTTCATGTACAGGATGGCGGTTTGCCATCCTCTGCCCCTTCGGGTGGTTCAGATTTTGCCTCGGGCAATCGTGGTATTATCCTGGGTGCGGTCGCGCAGGGCTTCAACCGGATGGGGCTTTTCTTCAAAGCGGTAGTCCTTGCCGCTGGTGCCAATGTGCTCTTCAATCACCTGGTGGCTGGCCACGCGGGCAGCGTCCGGGCAGACGGCAGCCTGGTAAGCATAGTAGGGTGCATCTTTGGTCAGTGTCTCCACCGGAATGGCGGGGTCATCCTGCACAGCGGTGTTCAAAATGGTGGTTTTGAGCACCTTGCGCAGATATTCTTTCTGGGGGCCAAAGCGCAGCAGTTCCGGGAAAGTCCCATCCGGGATGATCTGGCAGGCTTCCTTGCCCTCGTACTGTTTCAGCAGGGCTTCGGCGGCATGCAGGTGGCTGCACTCCTGCTCAAAATGCTGCTCCCAGATCTTTTTAATATGCAGGTCGGTTTCATCCTCCACGCAGGACCAATAAAGGTAGCACTCGGTATATTCATGCAGCAGCAGGTTTTCCAGCCAAGTCATGCCGGGGTCCAGCAGAGCGCCGTACTGGGTCACATGCTGTTCTTCGATCATGCCGATCTCCTGGTACAGCCTGCGGCCAAGGTCACTGTCATAAAAGGTGCCGATGTTCATATAATAGTTCATCGTCTGCTGTTCGGCGGCGGTGATAATGGCGGCGTTCAGCTTGGTGATGGGGGCCGCCGTGGCCGCGCTGATGGGCTTGCGCACGCTGTCCCGCGGGTGGCGGTGCTCCGCAATGGTGGGGCGGCCGGGCATGATCTCGGTATAGCAGCCCACCAGCCGCTCGGCGTGGATGCCGCGTTCCAGTTCCAGCAGATCCGCATAGCGGTACAGGTGGTCAAAATCCTCCAGCAGAGCTAGGTTCATCACCTGCACCACATAGGCGTCCGGCTCCCGCTGGGCCAGAATAGCCGTCAGGTCCACGGCCAGCTGCTCGTACCCGATGGTGGTTTCCAGAATACTTTCGTCGATCGGCTTTAAGCAGGCAATGCGCTTTTGCTGTTGCTGCTCGGTGCGGCGCAGCACGGCAAGTTCCCGGCGCAGGTCGTTGTTGGTGCAGTGGCGGTGGAACTGGTGGGAGAACCAGTTGGCCTCGTACTCGGTGCCGTTCATTAAAATAATACGCAGCCGGGTGTAGGGGTCCACCTCGTTTTTGTCATAGGGGCGGGGGTAAAGTTTCTGCCAGTCCATATAGTAGCGGTCGGCGGGTTTGGTTTTTACCTCAAAGGGGTTCATTTTTGCAGGCATATACAGTGCTCCTTTCGTCATCGGGGTTCATTGTTCAGTATGCCCGCAAATGGGCGGCAATACACAAAAAGCCCCCGGCAGAGCGTAAAATACTCTGCCGGGGGCCGTGGTTTTAGGGTTAAGCCAACATCAAGCTAAGCTGTTACGCTTAGGGCAATACCGCATAATTCTAAGTGCCGATACGGCGAGCGAGGTGCGGCAGATGCTAAGCCAAAAGCGCAGATAATACTGGATGCTGCAAAGGTGAGCGCCGCCAGTGGCGGAAACAGCGAACCGAAG
>OJKC01001603.1_pt1 | contig 13721 bp, 10 predicted proteins | sample 1596401 | NCBI WGS metagenome assembly OJKC01 (sample SAMEA4350162, study PRJEB24818) | metagenome | biome: human; feature: gut; material: faeces | place: Denmark | collected 2013-09 | reverse complement strand
GCTGATGTACAGGCCCATGGACAGTGCGACGGACATGGCGACGCTCGACGCACCGGTCCGGCGGGCCATAGCCTTGCGGATGGGGTTCAGAACGACGAAGCCGCTGTCACAGAACACGGGGATGGAGACGATCCAGCCCATGAGCTCGATGGCAAGCTCCGGATGCTTTTTGCCGACGAGCTTGACTACGCAGTCGGCCATTTTGAGCGCCGCGCCGGTGCTCTCAAGCAGCGTGCCGACCAGAGCGCCGAAGATGATCACGATGCCGATGCTCGAGAACGTGCCCGAGAAGCCGGCACCGATGACGTTGGCAATGCCGCTGACGGTGTTGCCGTCGGCGTCCGTGGTGTTGACCAGCGGAATACCGGCGATCAGGCCGAATACCAGAGAAATGGCCATGATCGCAAGGAACGGATGGATCTTCAGCTTGCTGATGCAGAAGATCATCAGTGCAATGGCAAAAATGAAGACAATGATCAATCCAATGCCAGTCATAGATGTTTCCTCCCTGTTTTTCTCTTTTTATGGGTTTTTGTGGAGCATTTCCCATGCACACAGTATAGCAGTGCCGCCCGAAAAATCCATATCGAAAAGCAACAAATTTTTTCTGATTTTCTGTTGAAAATCACAAGCGGTTCCTGCATATCAAAAGCAGAGATACCTGTGGAACGCAGGTATCTCTGCTTCGATCAGTGTCTATCGAGGCGGGCGATCACGCTCCGTTCCTCAGCTTTTATCCGTGCAGTATTTCCAGCAGCGGCGGGATAGCACGATCATCTGCTCCAGACTGATATTTTTGTCGGGGCAAAAGTCTCCGCGGCTGTCTCCACCCAGAATGCCCATCACGGACAGTGCATGTACGGCGTCGAGGGCCCATGCGGAGATCTCTTTTTCGTCTGCATATGGCCGCGTCTGCAGATCGTCCGGGAGCAGTTGTTTCCCCGTTTCCCGCTCCAGATACTGAAACAGCCGATACAGCATCGCCGCGTATTCCTCGCGCCTGATATGATTTCCCGCGCCAAAGCTCCCGTCGGCATAGCCTGTCACGATCCCCGCGGAATAGGCTTTTTCCGCCTTTTCTTCGAAGAATGTATTTTCCATGTCTGGAAATACACCTTCCGCGGTATTCGGCAGTTCCTTTTGCAAAACCGTCTCCGTGAGCTTCACGAGATACCAGACCGCCTGTCCGCGATTTCCCGCGCCCCTCAGATCGCCATGCAGAGCGTCCGGAAGGATCCCCGCCTCCTCCGCCGCGAATGCCTCCTCCTTCGCCCACGGGCTGAGCACAGGCTCGTCATTTGCCGACACAGCACAGCAAAGCATCATAAGCATCCCGCTCAGCATTGCTGCTAAAAGAAGATGCCTTACAATGGCGCTTCTAACTCTCCCATTTTTACTCGACAAAATACGAAGGTGCGTTTTCATTGAGTATCTCCTTTCAATAGTACTGCCAGTAGTCAAATACCTCATTGGGATTTTTCGGTAAAGTTGCTCTGAACGCCTGTATCTGTGCGTTTTCCTGACAACATTCCTCTATGATGGCGCAGCGTCCACCGTATTTTCTTTCTCATACGTTAATCCTTCCACTCAAAATCAAATCCGCTTTCATCCTGATCTGGAATATCGATTTCTTCATGTTCCATATCTTCAATTTGTGTGCTGTCTGCTTCGTTACTCATATTTCTTGCTGCAAACCATACGCAGATGAAGGCGATCACGACGATCGCCAGTGCGATCGCGATGGCCCTGATTTTTTGCTTTTTCTCACCTTCCTTTCCCGCGGGGGCCTCGTCCGGGTTTCTGTCGGCTTCGGGCTTTGCTGCTTCAGGGGGTTCCCCGTCTGCGGTATCGCTGCACAGCCAGTCTAGCGATACGCCGTAGATCCTTGCCAGCGCCTTCAGCTTGTCCATGGTCGGCGTTGTGTCTCCGCTTTCCCAGCGGGAGACCGCCTGCCGGGATACACCGAGCTGATTGGCCAGTTCCATTTGCGAAAGTCCGGCCCTGTCTCTTGATACGATCAGTTTTTCTCTGAGTGTCATACCCTTCACACTCCTGATTTTACATGAATATTCTGTCAAAAGTAAACCACGTATTGGTTACATCGGGAGCAACTCTGTGTTGCCTCTTGCGTGTTCCGGTGTTTTCCCTGCCAAAAGCGCCGCGCCCCGCGCTGCTTTTGGCGGCGCGGGGCGGGTGTCGGTTTATGTGTTGGCTGCGGCGAGGATGGCGGCGGCGTCCGGGAGCCGGGTGATGGGGATGAGGGGCCGGGGTTCGCCGGTGAACGAGCCGATGGGCTTCTCAAACCAGACCACATCGCGCCAGCGGCCGTTTTTGTAGCCGGTATTGTGGTAGGTGCCGAGCGTGCGGAAGCCGAGCTTTTGGTGCAGAGCGCTGCTGGCGTCGTTCGGCATGGTCACGACGCCGTAGGCCGTGCGCACGCCCTGCTTCTGCAGCAGCGCGAGAAGGACGGTATAGAGCTTCGTGCCGAGCCCGCGCCCGGCCGCGTCGCGGCTGACGTAGACCGACAGCTCCGCGTTCCAGCCGTAGGCCGCGCGCTCCTGCGCGCGGTGGGCGTAGGCGTAGGCCAGGACGTGCCCGTCCTCCTCCGCGATCAGCCAGGGATAGACAGCGCCGTAGCTCCGGATGCGGCCGGAAAACTCCGCCTCGGACGGCAGGACCGTCTCAAAGGTGATGGACGTATCGATATACTGCGCGTAGACGGCAAGACAGGCCGCGGCGTCGCCGGGGTCCGCAAATCGGATGTGCATGATCTGCCTCCCGCCCCTTCAGGGCACGATGATATCGATGGCGCGGCGCTCGTTGTGGATCTCCACTTCCGTGACGCTGCCGCCGAATTCTCCGTCGACGGTCCAGGCGACCGGCTCGTCGAATTCGAACCGCAGCGCGCCCGTCTGTGCGGAGATGAACGAATCGTTGTCGAAGTCCAGCCGCAGCGCACGGGTCGCGGCCAGATTGAACTCCGCCAGATTTTTTGTCGCGCGGACCAGGATCATCTCATACAGGCCGTCGTTGAGCGAGATGCCGAGATCCCGCGTGGTCTTGAACCCGCCGACGGAGGTCGTGCTGGTCACGAGGCCGACGAGCACGTCGGCCTCCTCCTGATGATCGTCATAGGACACGCGCACGTGCGTGGGCCTGAGCCGGCCGAGCGCGCCCGCGCCGTTCATGATGTAGGCAAGACGGCCCCAGATGCGCTTATCCTCCTGCGGGGTCTCATACGGCACGTCGGTAAAGATGCCGAAGGCCGCCACATAGGTGAAGAACCGGTCCGGCCCGAACGAGCCGATGTCCAGCGGGAACGGATGCCCGTCCATGATCTCCTGCGCCGCCCGGACGGTATCCTTGGACAGCCCGAGCGTGGAGGCCACGTCGTTGACGGTGCCGCCGGGGATATAGCCAAGCTTCGGCCGCTTTTCATACGGCAGGGCCATGAGACCGGAGACCGCCTCATTGAGCGTCCCGTCGCCGCCGGTGCAGACGATCAGGTCGTACTGCGCGCCGCGCGCGGCGATCTGGCGCGTCAGATCGCGCGGGCCGGTGGTCATATGGACCGTGACCTCATAGCCGCCCGCGGAGAAGATCTCCAGCACCTCCATGAGCGTGCCGCGGATCTCCGCGTGGCCGGCGTTCGGGTTGATGAAAAACAGTAATCGCTTCATGCGGAAGGACCTCCCGGCGGGCCGCTCAGTTCTGCAGGATATCTGCGAGCGCTGCGTTCTGCACGCTTTCGGCCGATTCGAACTTCGCGGAGACCTCCTCCGAGACGTCGGCAGAGAGCTTGTTGAGATAATCGCTCTCGGCGCGGACATACCAGTACGGATGCTCGCAGACGGACGAGAAGTACATGACGTGATAGCCGTACTCGGTCTTCACGATGCCGGTGTCGCCGGGCTGGCGGGCGGCGTCGAAGCACCAGGCGTCGAACGCGTCGACCATCTGGCCGGGATAGACCTCCTCATACAGCCCGCCGTTGGAGGCGCTGCCGGTATCGGCGGAGTTTTCCGCAGCCAGGAAGGCGAAGGAATCCTCGGTATGCTCGCCGGCCTTCCACTCGTCGAGCAGGGACTGCGCCTTCTGCTCCGCGGCGGTCCAGGCCGCGTCGGTGTAGGTGCCGTCGTCGTTCGTCTCCTCGGGGACGATGAGGATGTGGCGCACGTTCACCATGTTGACGTCGCTCTTTTCGATCGAGCTGGCGGCATAGGTATCGGCGTTCTCATCAAAATAGGCGCTGATGTCGGCCTCGGTGTAGGTCTTCGCCTCGACGAGCGCCTGCAGGTAGGCGGACGCCGTCAGATAGCGCTCGACAAAATCGTGGTAGCCGGTCATGGTCGCGGCCGGGCCATAGGCCGTCTGCAGATAGGCATCGGCGCTTTCGTAGCCGTAGCTTGCCGCAGAGACGGTGACGGTATTGCTCAGGCCGTCGAGATAGTCCTGATCCTCCTCGCCGAGCTGGAAGCCGCTCAGCCGCGCGTCCTGCCAGAGGGCGGAGACGCTCTTGTAGGTGCTGACGGCGCCCTGCAGGAAATACTGCTGCCAGGTGAGCGTGTCGTCAAAGATGCACATCTGCTGGTCAAAGGGCTTGGTGGTGTCGATGAGATAGGCGGCGTAGGAGCTGTAGGTGCTGGCGAAGGAATAGTACTGCTGCCAGTAGTAATACGGCAGATCCCGGTTCGTCAGCCGGTCGTCGCCGCAGCTTGCGACCTCAAGGTTCAGGACCTCGTCGGTCAGGGCCTCGGCGTCCACGGTGTAGCTCACGCCGTTGCCGCCGGTCTGGGTGTCTTCCTCGCCGGTCTGGCCGTTGGTCTCATCCTCCGCCGCGGGCGTCTGGTCGTCCGGCTGGGCATCGTCCGGGGTATCGGCGGGCTCGGAGATCGTGGCGTCGCCGGGCTGGTCGGCGTCGGGCGTCGTCTGGCTGGGCTTGATCGTCAGGATCAGCACGAACGCTGCGGCGATGATCACGGCTGCCGCGCCGAGGATCCACGGCAGGGGGGACTTTTTCTTCTGCTGCGGCTCCGGCTTCTTCGCGTTCAGCGCGTCCTGCGCCTCGGCGTCTTCGCCGGTGATGGTAAAGGAAAGCTCTTCGCCCTTCTGCGGGTCTTCCTGCATGGGGGCGCTGCTGGTCTTTTCGTCCATGATGTGTTCCATCCTTCCAAGTTCTATGGGCAGCACCGCCGAAGCGCGCGGGCGCAATGGACAAAGCTGCCTGTGGTGTCCCATAAGCATACCACAAGCGGCCGTCGTTTGCAATCGCACGGCGGGCGTTCAGATTTGAACAATTATTGAATTTTCACCCGATAATTTCTTGACAAGCGCGGGAAAAGTGGGTACACTGTAGCTGGAATATGCGATGAAAAGGACAAGTACGGGCTTCTGAGACGCAAAGAGAGCTGCCGGGCGGTGTAAGGCAGCGGTGACGGGCCCCGAAGATCCCCTTGGAGCAGCCGGGGCGAACGGGAGCTTCCCAAGTAAGCCCGGACGGGACTTCCCGTTACAGAAGACGAGTGTCCGCAGGCGCGTGCGCGTGCGGGAATTCAGGTGGTACCGCGGTAATTTATCGCCCTGAGCTCTGGCTCAGGGCGCGTTGTTTTTTCAGGAGGAATTATGGAATACAAACAGACACTCAATATGAACAAGTCGGGCTTCCCGATGCGCGGCGGTCTGCCGATGCGCGAGCCGGACATGCTGAAGCACTGGCAGGAGCTCGATCTTTACAACGAGCTGCTCAAGAAGAACGAGGGCAAGCCCCTCTTCGCCCTGCACGACGGCCCTCCGTTCTCCAACGGCGCGCTGCACATGGGCCACGCGCTCAACAAGTGCCTCAAGGACTTCATGGTCCGCTCGGCGGCCATGCGCGGCTACTATACCCCCTACATCCCCGGCTGGGATAACCACGGCATGCCGATCGAGTCCGCCATCATCAAGCAGAACAAGCTCAACCACAAGGCCATGCCCATCCCGGAGTTCCGCTCCGCCTGCCATGATTTTGCGCAGCATTATATCGATGTGCAGATGGAGGGCTTCAAGCGCCTCGGCGTCGTCGCCGACTGGGAGCATCCGTACAAGACCATGGCCCCGAGCTTTGAGGCCGAGGAAGTCAAGGTCTTCGGCGCAATGTACAAGAAGGGCTACATCTATAAGGGTCTGAAGCCCGTCTACTGGTGCTACCACGACGAGACCGCGCTGGCCGAGGCCGAGATCGAATACCAGGATGACCCCTGCACCACCGTCTACGTCAAGTTCCCGCTGCACGACGACCAGGGCAAGCTGACGGACGAGGAAAAGAAGAACCTCTCGTTCGTCATCTGGACCACCACGATCTGGACGTTGCCCGGCAACCTCGCCATCGCGCTGAACCCGGTCGAAAGCTATGTCATCGTCCGCAATAACCAGAACGGCGAGCAGTATCTCGTCGCCGAGGCGCTCATGGAGAAGGTCATGAAGGTCGGCGGCGTGGAGGACTATACCGTCGTCTCCCGCCACGAGGGCGCGTTCTTTGAGAACATGCTGGCCGATCACCCCTTCCTGCCGAAGACCTCCCGTCTCGTTCTGGCCGACTACGTCACCATGGACTCCGGCACGGGCTGCGTCCACACCGCCCCGGGCTTCGGCGCGGACGACTACCAGACCTGCCGCCGCTACGGCATGGATATGGTCGTGCCCGTCAATGACCAGGGCCGCCACACCGACTACGCCGGCAAGTACGCCGGGATGCTGGTCGAAGAATCCAACCCCGTCATTCTCAAGGACATGCAGGAGGCCGGTTCCCTGTTCGCCTCCGAGCAGATCGTCCACTCCTACCCGCACTGCTGGCGCTGCAAGAAGCCCATCATCTTCCGCGCCACCCCGCAGTGGTTCTGCTCCGTCGATTCGTTCAAGGACGACGCCTGCGCCGCCTGCGACGATGTTCGCTGGCTGCCCGCATGGGGCATCGACCGCATGAAGGCCATGATCCGCGAGCGCGCCGACTGGTGCATCTCCCGCCAGCGCCGCTGGGGTCTGCCGATCCCGGTGTTCTACTGCAAGGACTGCGGCAAGCCCATCTGCACCGACGAAACGATCGCGAAGATCTCGAAGCTCTTCGGCGAGTTTGGCTCGAACATCTGGTTTGAGAAGGAAGCGGACGAGCTCGTGCCCGAAGGCTTCACCTGCCCGCACTGCGGCGGCAAGCACTTTGAAAAGGAGACCGATACGCTCGACGGCTGGTTCGACTCCGGCTCGACGCATTTCGCCTCCATGCAGAAAGATCAGGGCTTCTGGCCCGCGACCGTCTATCTTGAGGGTCTCGACCAGTACCGCGGCTGGTTCCAGTCGTCGCTGCTGACCGCGGTCGGCGCGCTGGGCAAGGGCGCTCCCTTTAAAGAGTGCGTCACCCACGGCTGGACCGTCGACGGCGAGGGCAAGGCCATGCACAAGTCGCTCGGCAACGGCGTCGATCCCGCCGACGTATTCAAGAAGTACGGCGCGGATATCTGCCGTCTGTGGGCGGGCTCGGCCGACTATCATGTCGACGTGCGCTGCTCCGACGCGATCTTCAAGCAGCTGAGCCAGAACTATCTGAAGTTCCGCAACACCGCCAAGTACTGCCTCGACAACCTCACCGACTTTGACCCCAACCACCTGACCGCGCCCGCCGACATGGAAGCGCTCGACCGCTGGGCCATCACGAAGCTCAACGAGCTGCTCGTCCGCTGCGAGGCCGCGTACAAGGACTACGAGTTCCTGACCGTCTCCCACGCCGTCAATGATTTCTGCGTCGTGACGCTCTCGAGCCTGTATCTGGACATCATCAAGGACCGTCTGTACTGCGACGGCAAGGATTCCGCCTCCCGCCGCTCGGCGCAGAGCGCTCTGTGGATGATCCTCGACGCCATGACCAAGGTCTTCGCGCCGATCCTCGCCTTCACCTGCGACGAGATCTGGCTGCAGATGCCGCACCGCACGGAGGATGACCCCAGAAACGTCGTTCTGAACCAGATGACGAAGCCCTACGCCGATTACGCCCTGTCCGAGGCCGAGATGACCGCCTGGGAGACCGCGTTCCGCCTCCGCTCCGACGTCAATGGCGTTCTGGAGACCGCCCGCGCCGACAAGCGCATCGGCAAGAGCCTCGAGGCGCACGTCGCCCTGTTTGCAAAGGACGAGGACACCAAGGCCGCGCTGGAGGCCGTCAAGGCCATCGACCTGCCGGAGATCTTCATCGTCTCCAACGTCAGCACCGACGAAGCGGCCCCCGCCGAGGGTGCCGTGGTCGAGGCCGGCGTCAGCTACCCGGGCCTGACCGTCGCCGTGAGCGAGGCAAAGGGCACGAAGTGCCCGCGCTGCTGGATGCACTCCGAGACCCCCGACGAGCACGGCCTCTGCCCCCGCTGCGCCGCCGTCTGCAAAGCACTGAACGTGGTTTTTGAATAAGCCCAAACCCAAACCGCCCTGCCGGGACCCCGGCAGGGCGGTTTTTTTGCTCCCCTTGCGGCAAGGGGAGCTGACAGCCGGAGACTGACTGAGGGGATTGAGGGTGAAAATTAAGGCCGTAGTTGAAAGTCTTGTAAAAGGCTGATATGCAGTACAAACTTGCAACTGCCGTTCAGCATTTTCTTTTGCTTCTCCAAAAGAAAACGCTGGCAAAAGAAAAAGAGCCTGAGAGGATTTCGATTTCCCCTCAGACTCCCTTGAACCGACCAAGAAAACCGCTTCGGTTTTCTTGGATCTTTCCCGCGAAGCTGATAACGCTCAAAAATCAGAAAGGTTTCGGGCGGAGCAGAGCCCCGCCCCTACAATCTGCCCCGCAAGAAGGTAACATTTACCAAAATTTCAGTCGCACCTTCTATTGATGGCAATTGTTCTAAGGCAACTAGTTACAAACTTGATGCCCCCGTATCAGGCGGCGCGTACCAAGACGCCCGTAAGGTGAGTATCGAGTGGAACGCCAGACTGAAACATAGGCGCTCGCCTGAATTCAGATGCAGAATGCACCAAACCGTAACCCAGCGCCCCTTTTCTCCCCCTTCTTTTCCGGCAAGACGGAAAAGAAGGGGCCGCCGGAGGCAACCGGCAGTTGCAAATTTGCTACAACCTCTCAGGCGCTGCGCGCCAGCTCCCCTGGAAGGGGAGCCTTTCTTTCCGCTGCGGCGGAGGTTACTCCCCTTCAGGGGCAACGCAGAGGTCGTGGGTCTCGATGGAGTAGAACAGGCCCACGGATGTGTCCCCTCTTTGCATGTCGATCCGCATGACCGTCCCGTCTGCCGCGAGATCGCGGCTCCAGACCGCGTCCGGCTCGAGCACGTCCCGGTATTGGGAAAAGTCCACGAAGAAATCGGCCAAAGTCTTATAATAGTGCGGGTACTGCCCTACGCCCCAGCCGTCGCGGTAATCTGCGCCCTCAAAGCTGCGGATCTGGTCTTCATAATCCGCCGTCATTGGCTGCTGCCAGCGTGCGTGGGTCAACCGCTGCTGCACCTGATAGCCGATCGTCTCCGGGTCGTCCGCGGGCAGGGGTGGGAACTCGACCATGTCAAAGCCGCCGATCTCGATCTCCGAACCGCCCGCGCCGCTGAGATGGTAGCGGTAGTTCGCCTCGTCATAGCTCGTGATGCGGTACGGCCCGCGCGGGTCGGCGTCGGAAAGCGTGTGCGCGCCCGTTTCATCATAATACCGCGCGCCGTCGACCAGGTACAGGGGCGCGGTGCAGCTCCACATGTTCCGCACTGTGTACGGCTCAGTCACATCCGCCCGGACCCAGCCGCGCGTGTCCGCCGGAGTGTCAAACGGCGTGCATTCGACCAGATACCAGAGCTGCCCGTCCACCGTCCGCTCGGTCAGCGCCTGGACGTATTCACCCTCCTGCAAGGGCCGGCCGTCGCAGAGCTCCGCAGTGTCCGACGCGTCCTTCCGCATGGTGGTCTCCTGCGTGAGAAGAAGGCCAAGCGGATAGCCCGGCTCCATCGTTGGAACAGGGTCTTCCTCCGGCAGCTCGTCTGCCGGAATTTCGAGCGTGAAGGATTTTATGTACCAGTTTTCTCCGTCCTTTTCCAGCCGCAAAATGGACTCACCGGGGAAGCGGCTCGCCCAACCGAACAACTGCACGTATTCTCCGAATGCATCGATTGAGCCGCCGGTGCAGGTAAAGTAGCCGGGGCTGTAGTCGCTGGTGGTGTTATAGAACGCGTCGGTGCTTTCCAGATACGTATAGCCGGAGAACGGCTCCTGAATATCTTTGAGGTCAGCTAGGCCGATGCCCGCGAAGCGCTGCAGGACGGCCTCGACCGCCGACGCCGGATACCGGTGGATGGGCAGCGGAAAATCCTCCAGGCGTTCCGCCTTGAAGTCGTCCCATTTGTCCTTCAGCTGGGCAAACTCCTCCTCCGAAATATCCTCCTCGCCGCATTCGCCGAAGTAGGCAAGGAACTCCTTGAGGTTCAGCTCGCGCACGTCCTCATACGTTGAGGTGAAGAAGCCGTTGACCGCGAAGTGGCCGAGCGTGTCGTCGGTCGACAGCTCATAGTCGGCAAAGACCGCGTTGACCGCGTCGATCTGCTCCTGTGTGAGCGAGACGTCGGTCTTCAGGACGCTTTTCAGCGCTTCCTGATGCGCCGCTTCCGGTTCTTCGCCCCTGGCCGTCAGCTCCGCGAACGAGCAGCCGGTGGCCGTCACCGTGAGCAGCAGGGCGAGAACGACGCAGAGGACGCTCGTGCGCTGCTTTCTGGTGAGGAAGACGATGCGCTCCTTGACCGGCGGGCCGGCGAGGCTCAGCGCGGCCGCCTTGCGCGGGGCCTGCGCCAGAATGGCGCGCGCGTAGGCCACACGCTGCGCCGGGGAGAGCTTCGCGGCGACAGCCTCGTCGCACGCCAGCTCCGCATCGCGGCCGGAGACAAACGCGGCAAGCCAGACGAACGGGTTCCACCAATAGACCGTGACCGCCGCCGCGCGGCAGAACGACCAGAGGGGATCCAGATGCCGCAGGTGCGTCAGCTCGTGGCGCAGGATGAGCTCCGCCGCGTCGGTCTGCACCACGTCCTCGGTCAGATAGACCGCCGGGATCAGCCCCGCGAGGCAGGGCGAGGAAATGCTGCCCGCGGCGTAGATGCGGACGCGGCCGCGCCTGCCGAGGAAGCGGCGGCTCCTGCGCAGCCGGACGGTAAAGACCAGCCACGTAAGAAGCAGCCAGAGGCCGAGCAGCGCGCTGCCGCAGAACCAGATCACGAGGACCGGCTCGGTCACGAGCGGCATCGCTTCCGCCGGTTTTGCCGCCTCCGGCGGCTGGGAGGCGGGCTGCTGCGCGGGCGTCTGCGGCTGCGCAGCGGCCTGCGTGGGCTGCTGCGCGGCGGGCGCGGGCTGCGCCGGTGTTTCGGTCTGCTGCGCCGCTGCTGTCTGTTCCGCAGGCAGCAGCGGCAGGGCGTATGCGGTCCCCGGCAAGCAGAGCTTCAGCAGCACCACCAGCCAGAGGGCGTAGAGCAGCCGCTTCGGCACGCGGTTTTTGAACGCCGCGCGCACCAGCAGCACGGCCGCGATCAGCGCCGAAAGCGTCAAAGCGTCTTTCAGCATGTCAGTCCTCCTGCTGCTCCGCAGCGTCCAGAATGGCCTTCAGCTCCCGGATCTCCTGCTCAGACAGTGCGCCGCGGCCGACGAGATTGGAGACCATCAGCCCGACGCTCCCGCCGTAGACCTTCGTGAGGAACGACGCCGTCTCCTCCGGCTCGACCTCGGCGTAGGCGACAGCCGCGCTGTACTGCTGGTATTTCCCGCTCTCGTCCAGCGTGACCGCGCCCTTGGCGATCAGCCGCTTGAGCATCATAAAGACCGTCGCCTTGCTCCAGCCCGTCGTGGGCGCGAGCGCGGCGACGAGCGCCCCCAGCGTCCGCGGCGACTGCTGCCAGAGCACCTTCATCAGCTTCCATTCCCCATCGGATAAATGCAGGTCTGCCATATCGTCGTCCTCCTTGGTCAACATTTGTTATACTCAGCGTACCATATAGGTAAACATTTGTCAACCCCATATCTTTTGCTATGCTTTCCCGCAGAAAAGTGCTATACTGGGCGCAGAAGGAAAAGAAAGGGGAAATTCGCCATGTCAATCTTATCGCAGCTGAACAGCCCGGCGATGTACGCGATCTGCGGCGGGATCGTCGCCTTCGTCGCGCTGATCTGCATCGTATTTCTCATCCGCGCGTGGAGGGCCGGTCTTGCCATCGGGATGGACCGGACAAAGATGAAGCGCGTGATCGTCTCGAGCGCGACGTTTTCGGCGCTGCCGAGCGTCGGGATCCTGCTGGGCGTGATCGCGCTGTCCGGCAGTCTCGGCACACCGTGGCCGTGGCTGCGGCTGTCGGTCATCGGGGCGCTGCACTATGAGACGCAGGTCGCGCAGGCCGCGGCCGAGCAGGTCGGCATGAAGAGCCTGTCTGCCGCCGAGATGACGCCCGCGGGCTTCGCGACCATCGCGCTGCTCATGAGCCTGTGCATCATCTGGGGCATCGTGCTGTCGATCCTGTTCAACAAGCGCTATACGAAAAAGCTCTCTTCCGGCCCTGCGGGCGGAAAGACGGCGGCGGGCTTCGGCGATCTTGCCATGACGGCGATGTTCATCGGCCTTGTGAGCGCGTATATCGGCAGCTATCTCGGCGGCTTTATCTCCGCGAACGGCCGGTTCACCTTTTCCGGCGACTGGACGCCGCTGGCCGTGGCGGCCGTCTCGGCGGGCGTGATGGCGCTGTTTGTGTATCTGGCGGAGAAAAAGCACATCACATGGGTCGAGAATTTCTCGATCGCGGGCAGCATGCTCGCCGGCATGGCGGCCGCCGTGCTGATCGGGCTGGTGTAAGGAGGGCAAGGCTATGGAACAGAAGCAGAAGGACGCCCTCTGGGCACAGTACACGAAGCAGACGCACCGGCTGGGCCGGGTGCTGAGTCTGATCACGGTCGCGCTGCTGCTGGGCGCGCCGTTCGCCATCGGAGCGCTGCTCGGCGCGTATCCGGACCTCGGCGCGACGGCGCGGGGATTTTTGTCCGTGGGTCTGGTGTGGACCGTCAGCAGCGTGGCGGAATTTCTGATCTACACGCCGATGCTGGGCGCGGGCGGCGGCTATCTGGCGTTCATCACCGGCAATCTCATCAACATGAAGATCCCCTGCGCGGTGAATGCCCGCGATCTGGCGGGCGTCAGGACCGGCACGCCGGAAAACGAGATCGTCTCCACGCTCTCGATCGCCACGTCGTCTCTCGTGACGATCGTCATTCTGGCGCTCGGCGTACTCGCGCTCGTGCCGCTGCAGCCGGTTTTGCAGTCGCCCGCGCTGCAGCCCGCGTTTGCCAACGTCGTCCCGGCGCTGTTCGGCGCGATGGCGTATCAGTATTATCGGAAAAACATCGTCGTGGCCATTGCGCCGCTCGTGGTGATGAGCGTGCTCTTTACGCTCGTGCCGGGGCTGATCTCGTCCACCAGCTTTATGATCATCCCCTCGGGCGCGCTGGCCATCGGGATCGCGTACACCATATATAAAAAGAAGAAGCAGGAGGCGCAGGCATGAAATATCTGTTGATCCTGCCGGGCGTTCTGGTGCTGCTGGTGCTGATCGCCGTCGTCCGGACGCTCGTTTCCCCGCGGAAGTCCTCCGACTATCAGCCGCCGCAGACCGATGAGGCCGAAGCGCTGCGGCTGGCCGGGAAGCTCTCTAAAATGATCCAGGTCCGAAGACCCAACGCACGCG
>OJKC01001598.1_pt1 | contig 13743 bp, 10 predicted proteins | sample 1596401 | NCBI WGS metagenome assembly OJKC01 (sample SAMEA4350162, study PRJEB24818) | metagenome | biome: human; feature: gut; material: faeces | place: Denmark | collected 2013-09 | reverse complement strand
CATAATTTTGTTGCAGAGTAGGCAAAAATCCGCAGGCGGGCTTTCGCCCGGCAAGGATTTTTAACGCAGTCTGCGGCAAAATTTGCCGAAAAGACGTGCGCATATGCTTGTGAAGACGGGTTCTTATATTGATGATGACTACATACAAAAAGCCGTTCTGTCCAAAGGCTCGGACGAGGCATTTTTTAACACAGTGACAGTCAGCAGCAGCTCCATAGACATCTCCCCCTCCATGTGCGAGATAGACTAATTTTGCGATAACCATAATCCGACAGTTATTTCGGGAAAATCAGTCCATAATATAACAGCAAGCATATTATACCTTGTTATAGGAGATGTTGGAACTGATGTATAATCCCGAACTATTGACACGAAAAGCAAACACTGTAATAAATAAGGCTTTTCTGCGTGCAGGAAAGCTGGGACACACCTATGTGGGCAGCGAGCATCTGCTCCTTGCCCTTGCCTCGGAAACGGGAAGCACCTCCGCAAGTATCCTGCGCTCCTGCGGTGCTACCGAGGAAAAGATACTGGGAAGAATAATCCGTCTCATCGGCCGTGGAGAGCCGTCGGTGGTTGACAGCGACTCATTTACCCCTGCTGTGGCACGGATCATCTCCGCCGCCTGCCGTAATGCAGGGGCTACCGCCGAAAAGCCTGCGGGCACGGAGCATATCCTCGCCGCAATGCTAAAAGAGGAAAACTGCACCGCCGTAAGCATCATAACGGACATGGGCATAAGCACCGCCTCAGTTCTGGGAACGTGCAGGGGGCTTTCGGGGCTGGATATGAAGTATTTTCCGCCAATCACAAAAGCGCCCACCCTTATAAAGTACGGCAAAGATCTGACCGCTGCGGCTGCGGAAAACAAGTGCGACCCTGTTTTCTGCCGTGACAAAGAAATAGCTCGGGTGATACGCATATTGTCCCGCCGCACAAAAAACAACCCATGCCTTGTGGGAGAAGCCGGCGTGGGCAAGACAGCCGTTGCGGAGGGCGTAGCGGCAGCCATCGTATCGGGAGATGTGCCCGACACCCTGAGGGGAAAGCACATTTTCGCCCTTAACCTTACCTCTATGCTTGCGGGCGCAAAGTACAGGGGCGATTTTGAGGACAGGATAAAGCTCTGCATCGACGAGGTGATCGAAAACGGCAGCATTATCCTTTTTATTGACGAGCTTCACACCATTGTGGGGGCAGGTGCGGCAGAGGGCGCCATTGATGCCGCAAATATCCTGAAGCCCCAGCTTGCCCGTGGAGAGCTACGGATAATCGGCGCCACCACCTTTGACGAATACCGCAAGTTCATCGGCAAGGATTCTGCCCTGGAGCGGCGCTTCCAGCAGGTCATGGTGAGCGAGCCCTCACCCGAGGACGCTGTGAAGATACTGACAGGTCTCTGCCCATGCTACGAAAACTATCATAAGGTGCATATCTCATCAGAAGCGATTCAGGCGGCGGTGGATATGTCCGTTCGGTATGTGAATGACCGCTGCCTGCCAGACAAGGCCATTGACCTTATCGACGAAGCCGCTTCCAAGGTGCATATAAGGAACGGCAAAAAGGGTCTGAACGGTCTTGCGGAGGAGCTTACCGCCCTTATCGACAGAAATATGCCGAGAAAAGGCTCACTTGCGGAGGCTGTCGCATCCGAAAACACAACTCTGCCCACAGTCACAGCCGAGGACATTGCGGAGATACTTTCCGCCGCCACAGGCATTCCCGCCAGCAGGATATCGGAAGATGAGAGCAAGCGGCTCATAGGGCTTGAAGAGGAGCTTCACAAGCGTGTTATCGGGCAGAATGAAGCGGTATCCGCCGTGGCGAACGCAGTCCGCCGAAGCAGGGCGGGGCTGAGAGACCCAAAGCGTCCCGTAGGCTCATTTATATTCTCGGGCCCGTCGGGAGTGGGAAAGACCGAGCTTGCCAAAGCCCTTGCCGCCAGTCTTTTTGACAGCGAAAAGGCGCTTATCCGCTTTGATATGTCCGAATATATGGAAAAGCACAGCGTTTCACGGCTCATCGGCTCTCCCCCGGGATATGTGGGCTATGACGAGGGCGGTCAGCTGACTGAGCAGGTGCGCCGCAGACCCTATTCCGTCATACTTTTTGACGAGATCGAAAAGGCCCACCCAGATGTTTCAAACATTCTCCTGCAGATACTGGAGGACGGCATTCTCACCGACAGTCAGGGACGGCGGATATCCTTTGCAAATACAGTGATAATCCTTACCTCAAACATCGGCGCAAAGGAGCTGACGGACAAAAGCTCCCTTGGCTTCGGCAGCAGCGAAATGACAGCTGCGGAGGAAAACAAGCGCATAAAAGCTGAGGTCACAAAGGATCTGAAAAAGTTTTTCCGTCCCGAAATGCTTGGGCGCATTGACGAGACCATCGTATTCGGCAAGCTGGACGGAAACGAGACGGAAAGCCTTGCACGGAAGCTACTTGACGAGCTGAGAACACGTGCGCTTGCCATGGATATCTCCGTTGAATTTGCCCCCGAAGCGGTGACGAAGCTCATAAGCTGCGGCGAGAACGGAAAGCGTCCCGAAGCCCGTGCCCTGCGGCACATCATCACCGAGCAGATAGAAAATCTTCTCAGCATGAAGCTTATCGGCGGAGAAATATGCAAGGGCGACAACGTTATCCTCACAGCCGATGAAAACGGCTTCCGCTTTGCCTCCGACCAGAAGGTATAATACACCGACACAGCGCATATATATGACCAAAGCACACGAAAGGTGGTCATAAATTTGCCTAATGTCTTTTTAAGCCCCTCGACTCAGGAGTGGAACAAGTACGCCACGGAGGGCAACGAGGAACAGTATATGAATCTGCTTGCCGACCTGATGGAGCCCTATCTGCTGTCATCGGGCATAAGCTTTACACGGAACGATCCTGCAAGGAACGTTAACGGAGCGATACAGGACTCCAACAACGGCTGGCATGACGTTCATCTGGCGCTGCATACCAATGCGGGGGGCGGTCAGTATGCCAATGTTACACGGGGCGTTGAGATATACTACTCCCCCTACTCCGAGTACAGCAGGCGGCTTGCAACCATTATCGCAAACAATATGGAGACTATTTATCCTATCCCCGCCAAGGTGTCGGCGATACCCACCACATCTCTTGCGGAGGTGACAAGGACAAAGGCAGTGGCGGTGCTGGCTGAGCTGGGCTATCACGACAATTTTGAGGACGAAGCGTGGCTGAAAAACAATCTGGAGACCATTGCCCGCACACTGGTGCAGTCATTATGCGATTATTTCGGCATACCCTTTGTGGAGCCCGGACCTGTGAGAACGGGAGTAGCCGCAACTGACGGCTCCAACCTTAATATCCGCTGCTATCCCTCAACGGAATCCTACATTGTGGGAAAGATACCTGACGGCGGTCATGTAAATATTTACGGTGAATCCGGAAACTGGTACATTGTTAAATACGGTGACACAACGGGATATGCGGCAAAGGATTTTATAACGCTGACATAAAATAAAGCGGAGCATTCCATTTTACTGAAATGCTCCGCTTTTGTTTATTTATCCTTAAAATGCTGAACTATCAGATATACCGCTCCCGCAATTATCAATATGACTGCGCATATCACTATGGGGATATATCCGATGTTTTCTTCCGTAAGAAAGCTCATATCACGCCTCGAACTTAAAGGACTTGAAGTCAAAGTCGCTGCCGGGGAGGAATGCAAACGCTACCTTGCACTTGCCGCTTATTCCTTCAAGAGCAAACTCTCTGGGAGTGTATTCATCTGCACCCTTGAACTCGGCAAGAACACGCTTTTCGGTGTCGCCTGTGAAGATAACGTGGATACTGTTGAGGGGCAGGTGGGACTTACCTGTAATGATTATCTTTGTGGGCTGCTTCTCGCTGAAATCAAACTCGCCGAAATTCAGCATAACGTTGTTGCCTATTCCTGTAACTGCGTCAGGCTCGGCGGTAAACTTGTCGCCGTAAACGCTCTCATTGTCCGCAGCGTTTATCTCGCCGAACTCCTTGTCGGGCTTCCGGAATACAAAGCCCTGAACGTTGTAGCCGTCATCGGACTCCATTACAAAGGTGTGCATACCCTTGAGCACCTTATTGAGCTTGAAGGTGTTGGGGATATAGGTGAGCCACTGGGGAGGCTCATGGTAGCTGAACTCGCCTATCATCTCGCCGCCCTCGCCGGGGATACCGTCATAGAAGCGGATCTTTACGGGTGTGGTGCAGTTTGCGAAGATGGGCACTGTTACAGTGTCGCTTCCTATGCTGCCGAAGTCAACGTTCTCGAAGCCAAACCAGCTGTTTTCATTTGCAAAGCCTGCGCCTCTTTCGATGCCGTTGCTGATGTTATCGGTCTGAACGGTGTGAAGTCCGCCAAGTACAAGCTCATAGGGATTGAAGGAAGCTGCGCCCAGTCCCTCGCCTGTGAGCTTCAGGGCGGTAAGGATATGGTACTTCTCTGTGCCGTTCTTGCAGAGCGCTCTCAGGAAGAACTCGCCGTCGCCCTTGCAGCGAACTGTAATCTCGCCGTTTTCAACGGAAACTATCTCGGCGATATTGGACTTAATGCCGAGAACTGTTGTGATCCTAAACTCAATATCATTTGCGTAGGTCGCATTTGCGGGATATACCTTTGTTCTGAACTTCATCTCCTTGCAGTCGGGAGTGAATGTTCTGGAGTCGCTTACAAATTCTATCTTGCGGACAGGAATGTCGATAGTCTCATCGGGGCACTCGGCATTTCTGTGAGTGTTCTCTTCCATTGCAGAGATGCCGCTTACCTTGTCAGCCTGAACAGCCTTGAGGGTAACTGTGCTGTCGGGGAGAGAGGGAGAGGTTACCTTGACGGTGATATCCCCTGCTTCCTCCTTGGCTGCGATTATTGCAATAAGCTTGCCTGAGAAAAGTCTGCGGGAGGTTCCCTTGTACTGCTCGTAATCGGTGGAGTCGCCGTTGTCCAGTCCCACAAGTCTGCCTGCGCCGCTTACCTCAACGAAAACACGGTTGTTGGCATTTGCAACGTGGTTGCCCTCTGCGTCGAATGCGGATATCTCAACAAATGCAAGGTCGGTGCCGTCTGCCTTGACAGTATCATTTTCGGGGATAAGGCGTATCTCAGCGGTATCGCCGAAGGAGCGCTGAACATCACGTGCGATCTCATTGCCGCTCTCGTCGTAAGCAATCGCCAGCAGCTCGCCCTTGGTGTATTTTGCAATGGTGTTGAGGGTAAGCTCCATGCCCTTTACATGGTCGATATCCTTTTCGGCAATTTTTTCACCGTTGAGGAAAAGCTCAACTCTGGGGGCGTTGGTGGTAACTCTTATATCGATTTCCTGACCCTCGATGAAATCCCAGTAAGGGAAGATATGAACGAAAGGAGACTTCTTATAATCTGTCCACTCGGCACGGAAGATATATGCGCTGTCCTTGGGGAAGCCTGCGGTATCTATCTGACCAAAGTAGCTGTTCTTTGTATCGTATGGAGTAGGCTCACCGATGTAGTCAAAGCCTGTCCAGATGAACTGACCTGCGCAGAACTTGGCGTCACGGTCGGGAATGATGCACGCCTCGGTGTTCTTTGCAGCCCAGCCTGTGGTGCTGTTGCCAAGGGCGGAGCACTGCTCGTCATCATCGGAGAGGACGGACTGTGCAAGGGGGAAGTGATATACGCCACGGCTCTGCACAACGGAGGAGGTCTCACTGCCGTAGATCATCCAGTCGGGGTGCTTTTCGTGCTGCTCATGGTAAAGTCTCTCGGCATAGTTGTAGCCTGCCAGCTTTACGATATCCGCACACTTCTGTGCGCCCTCCCACTGCATGAAGTTGGAGCCGATGGTAACATATCCGTTTGCTCTGTAATCATGCTCACGGACAAGTCCCAGCAGCCATGAAGCTATCTCCTGACCTCTTTCGTCAGCGTGGGTGTCATATATTTCGTTTCCTATGCTCCAGCCGATAACTGAGGGGTGGTTTCGGTCACGGCGTACCCATGAAGCAACATCTGTGGGAGCCCACTCGTGGAAAAATCCTGCATAGTCATAGTCGGTCTTGTGTCTCTCCCACATATCAAAGCCCTCGGAGAGAATGAGGAAGCCCATTTCATCTGCCAGCTCCATAAGCTCAACAGCGGGCATATTGTGGCTGGTTCTTATAGCGTTGATGCCCATAACTCTGAGCTTTTTCAGCTTTCTTACGATAGCCGCACGGTTAACGGCAGCACCAAGTGAGCCAAGGTCATGGTGCTCGCAGCAGCCGTGGAGCTTTACATGCCTGTCGTTAAGAAAGAAGCCCTTGTCAGTGGTGAACTCAGCCTTGCGGAAGCCGAAGCGGTTCTTTACGGTCTGTATGGTCTCGCCGTTCTTTACAAGCTCTGTTACCATGGTGTAAAGGTGAGGATCGTCGATATCCCACAGCACGGGCTTGTCAACGTGCATTGTTATGGTATTTACGGAGTAGTTCACCTTGTCGCTGCGGATAGCCTCGGGGATACGTGTCCTGTCATATGCGCAGCAGGGATATTCGGAAGAACATACTGCATTGTCGCCATCATAAACGGTCTCTCTTATTGAAAGCCCCTCGACGGTAACGCCTACGGGGCGAACTGCCTCGGCGGAAACTGTAACATTGCCCTCAATATCGGCGGAGATATAAACACCGTCACTTGTGATATGGCAGTCGGGGTAATTTCTCATCCATACACGGCGGTAAATTCCTGCGCCCGAGTACCATCTGGAGTTGGGGCAGCGGTAATCAACACGAACGGTTATCTCGTTCTCGCCGTCACGGAGCAGGTCAGTAATGTCAAACTCGAATGTGGAATAGCCGTACTTCCACTCCCCTGCCAGTTCGCCGTTAACGTAGGTCTTGCTGTCCATATAAACGCCCTCGAAGCGAATGGAGGTGCGAACGCCGTCAAGCTTTTCATAGCTGAACTTTTTTCTGTACCAGCCTGTGGAGGTCTCGTAAAGATTTCTTGTTTCATAGATCATCCAGTCGTGAGGAATATCCACTCTTGTCCATTTAAGGTCAGAAGAATACTCGGTATCAATGGGATTTTTTGAAAATTCCCAGCCGTCACAGAAAAGATGATCTTTTGAGATTTCGTTGAGATTCATATTGATTTTTCCTTCCATATATATTATAATTTACTATGTAAAAATTTTAAACCAAAGGACGTGCGGACATGGACGAAGCCATTTACCCCATAGCCAAGAACCCTAACAAGTCGCTGCTGACTGCCGCAGGAGTGGGCTGGTGCGACCTGCAATATCACTGCATACGCAAGGACGGATACCCTCAGCCCCAGATAAACTACTGCACCGAGGGCAAAGGCGTTCTTGTCACAGAGGGAAAAAACACGGAGATAACAAAGGGAATGTCGTTTTTTCTCCCTGCCGATGTGCCACACGAATACTACGCTTTAGGCGATGTGTGGTCGCTTGAATGGGTAACATTTTCAGGCTGCGGCTGCGCTGCACTGCTGGAGCAGTTCGGGCTGAAAAACGCCGTCACCGCATTCCATGAGGATCCAAGCGAAATGGAGCGTGCATGGCAGTCCATCTACACCATTCTCAAGCGCAATAACGAAAACGCCTCTCTCCGTGCGGATTCCTATATGTACCGATTTCTCACCGAATACCAGATAAGCCGCATGAAGCCTGCGGGAACACCCTCGGAATTTTCCGCTTTCAAACTGGCGGAGGAATACATCTCCGCTCATCTGTCGGAAGAGATAGCCATGGAGGATATCGCCGCTGCCGCAGGAGTTTCCCCCCAGTACCTGTGCCGAATTTTCAAGCGCAAGACCGATATGCGGCCATTCCAGTACATCAACTGCCGCCGACTTTCCTATGCAAAGCAGCTGCTCACCAAGGGAAACATGACCGTTTCTCAGGTGTCGGAGGCGGTGGGATATCACGATGCCAGTTATTTCTGCAAGCTGTTCCGTGCCCAGGAGGGAGTTTCTCCGAAAAAGTTTATGTCCTCGTGAAAAATTTTGTATGATTTAACTGAATTATACCGCAAAATCCACTCTTTGTCAATATAAGCTTTTTCGCCCCAAAGCAAAAATATAAATATTTGAAACTGATTTATACTAATCTTCAATCGTTCTGTAGATAAAGCCCACAGATAGAATAAGACCAGTCTAGGAAAGCGACTGCAGGCGGGCTTGCCGCCCGGCAAGGGAGCTTGACGACGAATGGGCTTATTCCATCCGAGGATTTGTCTATAGGTTGATTGAAGATCAGTATTACACATAAAAAAATCCGACCTGAAACGCAAACAAATCAAGTTGCGTTTCAGGTCGGTCATTTTTATAATTCTTATGCCTTTTTCTTCTGAGCAGGCTTGGTGCCTGTGGCGATAAGGGGCTTTGCGCCCTCTGTTACGCACGCCTCGGTGATAGTCACCTTGACAATATTCTCATCGGAAGGAGCTGTGAACATGGTATCCTGTAAAAGTCCTTCAACGATAGCTCTGAGGCCTCTTGCGCCTGTTTTCTGCTTGATAGCCTTTTCTGCAATGGCAGTAAGTGCGGCATCATCAAACACAAGCTCAATGCCGTCAAGCTCGAACAGCTTCTGATACTGCTTTACCAGAGCGTTCTTAGGCTCGCTGAGTATTCTTACAAGGGCAGCTTCGTCCAGCTCGTCAAGCACTGTGATAACAGGAAGACGGCCCACCAGCTCGGGAACCATGCCAAACTTTACCAGGTCCTGAGGAGTAACGTCCTTGAAGATGTTTACTTCCTTTTCGGACTTGCTTCTTACATCTGCGCCGAAGCCCAGTGTAGAGGAATCAATTCTCTTCTTGATAGTCTGCTCCAGTCCGTCAAACGCACCGCCGCAGATGAAGAGGATATTCTTTGTATTGATGTGCAGGCACTCCTGATAAGGGTTCTTTCTGCCGCCCTGAGGAGGAACGTTGGAAACTGTACCCTCGATTATCTTGAGCAGAGCCTGCTGAACGCCCTCACCGCTTACATCACGGGTGATGGACATATTCTCCGACTTTCTTGCGATCTTGTCGATCTCATCGATATAAACGATACCTCTCTCGGCAGCCTGGATATCATAATCAGCCGCCTGAATAAGTCTGAGAAGCACGTTCTCAACGTCATCGCCAACGTAACCTGCCTCGGTAAGGGTGGTCGCATCGGCTATTGCAAAGGGAACGTCAAGTATCTTTGCAAGGGTCTGAGCAAGCAGTGTCTTACCGACACCTGTGGGGCCCAGAAGGATAACGTTTGACTTCTGAAGCTCAACAGCGTTGTCGTCCTTGTCGGAAAGGCTGTTTATTCTCTTGTAATGGTTATACACCGCAACGGCAAGAGCTATCTTTGCAGCGTCCTGACCGATGATGTATTCGTCCATGATCTTCTTTATTTCAAGGGGCTTTTTAAGGCTGAGAGCCTTGGAAGGCTTGCCGAACTTTTCAAGATGATCGGGAGACGGAACATATCCGAGTGCCTCATTATTCATGAGCATTTCATAGCAGTAAATAATGCACTCGTCGCAGATGTTTGCATTGCCTGCTGAAAAGAGGTTCTGAACCTCAGGCTCAGTCTTGCCGCAAAAGCTGCATCTTTTAAAGTTTCTGTCTGCGGGCATCCGTATCAATCCTTTCATAGGGGTTTTAAAATAAAGCTCCGCTGCCCATACGGACATTTCCGTAAAGACGGCGGAGCTATCTCTCTTATCTTTATCTGTGCTCGATGACCTTGTCGATAAGACCGTATTCCATTGCTTCCTGAGCAGTGAGATAATTATCTCTCTCAGTATCACGCTCGATAACATCAAGAGGCTTTCCTGTATTCTTGGAAAGTATCTCATTCAGCTTGTTTCTGGTATAAACCATGTGGTCTGAATGGATCTTGATATCGGTGCACTGACCTGAAATTCCGCCGCCTGCAATGAGAGGCTGGTGGATAAGGATCTCAGAGTTGGGAAGAGCAAGTCTCTTGCCCTTGGTTCCTGATGAAAGCAGGAATGCGCCCATCGAAGCTGCCATACCCATACAAATGGTTGACACATCGCACTTGATATACTGCATGGTGTCATAGATTGCCATACCAGCAGTAATGACGCCGCCGGGGCTGTTGATGTAGAAGGAGATGTCCTTTTCGGGATCCTGTCCCTCAAGGAACAGCATCTGAGCAATAACGAGGCTGGCTGTGGTGTTATTTACTTCCTCAGACAGAATTATTATTCTGTCATTCAAAAGGCGGGAGTAGATATCCATGCTGCGCTCGCCGCGGTTGGTCTGCTCTACTACATATGGTACTAAACTCATTAACTATACCTCCACTAAATAACGAAACCCCAATACGTCAAATTCAAATTACCCCGTAGATTACTTGATTACAGCCTTTTCCTTTACGAGCTTGGAAGCTGCTGTAACAACCATGTCAGTCTTGAGAGTCTCAGGACTAACAACATTCATGAGCTGCTCAACGGGAACCTTGTAGGTCTCGGACATCTTCTTGAGCTCCTCAAGAACTTCATCGTCGCTTACGGTGAGGTTCTCAAGCTGAGCGATCTTCTCGAGAGCCAGTCTGAGCTTAACGGTCTTCTGAGCCTGCTCCTCGAAGGTCTTTCAGAAAGCCGCCTTATCCATGCCAACGAAGGAGAGGTACATATCAAGGTCAAGTCCCTGCTGGGAAAGTCTGATCTCGAAATCTCTTACCATATCGTCGATCTTGTGCTCGAACATAACCTGAGGGATCTCAGCCTTCATGTTTGCAAGAATTGTATCATAGATCTTGTTTTCAACTTCTGCGTCGGCAGCCTTCTCAGCGTTGTCCTCAAGCTTCTTCTTGATATCAGCCTTCAGCTCGTCGAGAGTGTCGAACTCGGAAGTATCCTTTGCGAAATCGTCATCGAGGTCGGGAAGCTCAGTCTTCTTGATCTCGTGGAGCTTGATCTTGAACTCAGCGGGCTTGCCTGCAAGCTCTTCCATCTGATAGTTCTCGGGGAATGTTACGTTGATGGTGAACTCCTCATCGGTGTTCTTGCCAACGATCTGCTCCTCAAAGCCGGGGATAAACTGACCGGAGCCGATCTTAAGCTCGAAGCCGTCTTCCTTGCCGCCGTCGAATGCCTTGCCGTCCATGAAGCCCTCAAAGTCGATAACAACGGTATCGCCGTTTTCAACTGCTCTGTCCTCAACGGTAACGAGTCTGCCGTTCTTTTCCTGCATAGCCTTGAGCTGCTTTTCAACATCCTCATCGGTTACAGTCTTGGCAGGCTTTTCAACTTCTATACCCATATAGTCGGAAATTTCAACCTCGGGCTTGGTGATGCACTTTACCTTGAAAGAAACGCCGTTCTCCTTGGAAAGAGCGGTAACGTCGATCTCGGGTCTGTCAACGAGAGTAAGCTTAGCCTCGTCGATAGCGCCGCCAACGATCTCGGGAACCATAGCATTTACAGCATCATCATAGAAGCAGCTCTCGCCGTAGAGATTTTCGATCATCTTACGGGTAGCCTTGCCCTTTCTGAATCCGGGAACGTTGATCTTATTCTTAGCCTTTAAGTAAGCGGCCTGAACGGCAGCCTCAAATTCCTCAGCGGAAGCCTCAATTTCAAGTTCATATGTGTTTGTTTCGATTTTATTTGTAGATTTTAAGCTCATTTACAACATCCTCCATTTTAATACAAAGCATATAAAAAGATTATACCATACAAAATTTAATAAAGCTATAGCAAATATGCAATTTCTGCATTTTGCACAAATTATAATATTCTCACAGGGCAAAACTGCACATAATCAGCGGATACAAGGCGAAAATCAATGCCGTCACGCTCACCGCACACGGCGTACTGATGGGCTCTGCCATGAACATGGCCGTAATAGCACTTTTTTATATTGTGCCTGTACATCACGTCCAGTATGTCGTAATTGTACTCCGTGCCGTATATGGGCGGGTAGTGCAGGAACACGATAGGCTCCAGCCCTGCCGCCTCAGCCGAGCAGAGGGACGTTTCCAGCCTGCCCGCTTCCCTTGCAAGCACCTTGGCATCGGCAGGCTCGCTGTTGTCGTTTATCCAGCCTCTTGTGCCGCAGATACCGTATTTATCATATGCAAAATGATTGTTGTGCAGAATTTTTATGCTGTCAAAACCGTTTTCTTCAAGGAATCGGTTCATCTTGGCATAAGTGTTCCACCAGTAATCGTGGTTGCCCTTGGAAATTATCTTTGTGCCCTTTAATTTATGTATGAAGTCAAAATCGGGAAGCGCTTCCCTGAAATTCATCGCCCATGATATATCCCCGGGAATTACCACCGTATCCTCGGGGGACACGGTCTTTTCCCAGTTTTCCGAGATGCGCTCCACGTAATTCTCCCAGCCTCCGAATTTATCCATCGGCTTGTTTACGGCAAAGGAAAGGTGCAGATCACCCATTGTAAAAAGCGCCATTTCATCCTCCTCTGCTGCGTTCGTTCAATATCAAAGAGAAAGGGACTTGAGAACGAAATCCTTCATCTCATCTCTTCCGATAGCTCCTGTGAAGCGGATAGGCTTGTTCTTAAGCTCTGCAAGAGACTTGGGAACATCATAGCCGGAAACCTCGTGGAGACGCTCTACCTTGTCGAACTCGTCCATATCGGAAACCTTGCCCTCTATCGCTTCAAGAACAGCTGTGCTGAACTTGTAGGGGCTTGCGGTGGAAGCGATAACGGTCTTGGTGTTGTCGCCGGTAGCCTTCTTGTAATCCTCGTAAACCTTTACTGCAACAGCGGTGTGGGTATCGAGAGTGTAGGAATACTTGTCGTAGATCTCCTTGATGACAGCCTTGGTCTGAGCGTCGTCACAGAAGCCTGCCGCAAAGTCAGCCTTGAGCTTTGCCTTAACGTCGTCGGTTACCTCATATCTGCCCTCGGAAGCCAGCTTGCCGAACCACTCTCTTATCTGAGCGTCATTTTCGCCGCAGAGAATGTAGAGAAGTCTTTCAAGGTTGGAGGAGATAAGGATATCCATTGAGGGAGAAACAGTTGTGATGAACTTTCTGTTTCTGTCGTAGATACCTGTATTTATAAAGTCGGTAAGAACGTTGTTTGCGTTGGAAGCGCAGATGAGCTTGTTGACGGGCATACCCATGTGCTTTGCATAGTAAGCTGCAAGGATATTTCCGAAGTTTCCTGTGGGAACGACAATATTGATCTTGTCTCCAGCCTTGATCTGCTCGTCCTTTACCAGCTCTGCATAGGTGGAGATGTAGTAGATTATCTGAGGTGCAAGTCTGCCCCAGTTGATGGAGTTTGCGGAGGAGAACATCATGCCGCCGTCTGCAAGCTTCTGCTTGATCTCTTCATTGGTGAAGATAGCCTTTACGCCGTTCTGGCAGTCATCGAAATTGCCGTTGAGAGCGCATACGGTAACGTTGTTTCCGTCCTGAGTAGCCATCTGACGCTTCTGCATAGCGGATACGCCGTCCTGAGGATAGAATACCATGATGGAGGTACCCTCAACATCGGCAAAGCCCTCGAGAGCAGCCTTTCCTGTATCGCCCGAAGTAGCAACAAGGATAACTACCTTCTTGTTCATCTTTATCTTCTTGAGAGATGTGGTGAGAAGATAAGGAAGGATCTGGAGAGCCATATCCTTGAATGCGCAGGTGGGGCCGTGCCACAGCTCAAGAACATATGTACCGTCAAAAAGATGGGATATCTCAGCGATATCTGCGGAAGCAAAGTTCTTGTCGTTGTAAGCGCTTTCGGTGCAGTACTTAAGC
>OJKC01001593.1_pt1 | contig 13752 bp, 8 predicted proteins | sample 1596401 | NCBI WGS metagenome assembly OJKC01 (sample SAMEA4350162, study PRJEB24818) | metagenome | biome: human; feature: gut; material: faeces | place: Denmark | collected 2013-09 | reverse complement strand
TAGTAGTGTAGTAGCCTCCAAAATAATTACTACAAAGTAATTTATCCAAAAATCTTTTGCAAAATTGAAAAACAGGCTACTACACCTACTACACCTACTACACCTTCATAAATAAGTCACTTAAACCCTTATAAATAAAAGAATATCCCCATAAACAAGCCAGTTTATGAGGGTTTAAGTGTAGTAGCCTACTTCTTTGTAACCTACTACACTACCTACTACACCCTACTACACAAAATCATAGATTTTCATTCACTATTTTGTGAAGCAAACAAAAGTGAATAAACATAATCATGATTATTATCAAGAAGATTTTATTTTATCATCAATAATGAGATTTTGTGATTATTGTGAAAAGTGAAGTGTAGTAGGTGTAGTAGCTTACAAAGAAGTAGGATACTACACTTAATCCCTCATAAAATGGCTCATTTATGAGGATTTGATTATTGTTATGAGGGTTTTACTGACTTGTTATGAGGATGTAGTAGTGTAGTAGTGTAGTAGTGTAGTAGCCTCCAAAATAATTGCTACAAAGTAATTTATCCAAAAATCTTTTGCAAAATTGAAAAACAGGCTACTACACCTACTACACCTACTACACCTTCATAAATAAGTCACTTAAACCCTCATAATATAAAGAATATCCCCATAAAACAAGCTTGTTTATGAGGGATTAAGTGTAGTAGCCTACTTCTTTGTAACCTACTACACTAGCTACTACACCCTACTACACCAAATCATAGATTTGTATTCACTTTTGTGAATCATTTTTGAGATTAATCATACAAAGTAAAATAATCATGTTCGAATATTATCTCTACAATTCACAAACCGTTGGTATCAGTTGATAGACCACACGATTGTTTAGTTTTGAATCACATTTCATCACAAACTTTGGGTATTTGGTCAGTTCTAGTATAAATGATTTCAAATTCATCTTGTATCCATTGTGATACATTAAACAATATGAATCAAATACTCGTTTCAGTTCAGCAGCAGTAATCTTATCTTCAGCTGTCACATATTTCACATTCTTGTATTCCTTTCTTCGAGCTGTTTCATAAACAGCAATTTGTGTGTCATCTTCAGATAATTGTTGAAGCCATTCTTCAACAGGATCAACAGATGCATCAATAATGTTCTGCATATATTCAGTGTCTTGGATTTCCAAGATATCTTCATCTGTGTATCTGACTTTGTTAAAGTAATTGTACAACTCGCGTGTAAACCATGGCTGCTTCTTCCAAACATCGATTGTCTTAGCAAAGAAAGGCTGAGTGATGTATTGATCAGGCATGAAGTTTAAAGCACTAAATGCATTAATTCGAGCATTACCATTAGCAACATCAAATGAAAATCCATTTGCATTGTTTGTTGTAGCAATGATTCGACTACGCATTGTGTATGTATAAGCTTGAATGTTCTTTCTGTTAGCAACCCTGTGTTTAGTACCATCAATATAACTCTTCATCACATCAACGATATCTTTGCCAAATTCGGAAGCACGAGCTTCATTGATATTCACAAGCAATGTATTCTCAAATGGAACTCGATGAGCTCCAAGCAAATCATCCCTATTATTACATTCAACCACATATTCATCACCAATTATCTGACTGATCATTTTGATCAACAATCCTTTGCCTTGTCTGCATCTACTGTAGAATAGAATGCCAACAGGCAACAAATTAGCAGGATCTTGAATCATTTGAGCTACAAACTTCTTCACATATTCACAATATAATATATCACCAGAAATGTTGAGCATTGCCAAGATATAGATTCTCATGAATATAGGATGAAAGTTGATGTACATCTTCATCTGATCTGTTAACGCAGGAATCATGTCCATGAAATCATTGATCATAGGTACATATTCAGATAGATCAGGAACAGGATCAGTTGAACGAATATCTGGATTGTATCCTTTGAATGTGTTAAGCACTTTCTCACCAGTTGAAGGATCTCGTATCACTTCAACTGAACCACCACCAACTTTGTTGCATGGAATGAAATCTGCTCTGTTAGCAACTCTTCTGATATTGAAATATGCATTGATAGCATCAATAGTTGGTTCTTTTGGTCCCTTGATGTCTTTGTCTTCGAAATATGATCTTGTCCCATAGATCTTACCGATATTCTTCCATGTACCAAGAATATCACTGTTTCGTTCAATATGTCCATTCACATAGCATGAATTGACAGGCGTTTGTAAGAACACAATTCGCTGTGATAGATAGCTCTTAATAATACTGATTGTCTTATTTCTATCTTTCCTATACTCATCTTCACTATCATAAGCACCAACACCTGGCTTCTTCATGTATCTCTTACAGATCTTCATTAATACCCAATCCTGAACAATTGGAAGATCTGCATCTCCACGCATGACCTCAGTATCATCATCAATTTCGTCATCACTGAAATCACAAATCGCATTCAAATCATATCTTCCATATTTCTCAGAACAGAAATCATCATAGAATGAAGGATTTGTATCTTTCACAATCTTCATCACAGTACCCATTGTATAGATTTGATCTCGATCTGTCTTATATCCATTGTAGTATGTTTGTCTGAATGAATCAATATCATTGTTCTTAGGACGTCCAATGATTTGATTCCATTTCTCACAAACAATCTCTTTGATAATAGCCCATCCTTCATCATAATCATCTGTATCTTCAAAGTTTCTTGCAACTGCAGTGATGATAGGCAATTTGATTGTAGTATAGATTCCTTCTGTAATAACACTATCAGGAATATGATCAAGCAGATCACGAACTTCTTTAACAGTGAACTTTTGATGCTCTTCATTGTTTGATATTTCATCATGCTCTGTATTGTTTTTCAGTTTTAACATCATTAAAACAGCTGTAAGCTGTGTTTAAAGATGGTTGTACTTGTTTGATATTATCATTTGATGAAGGAGGTTCAGGAAGTGTAAATCCTTCAGGAAGTTTAAAGGGCAAAATCTTGTTCTTATCAAAATCGCTAAACACTGGTTGATCAGAATAATCAACATATTCATCTCTCAAAATGCAATCTGTGTATTTTGAATAATCAGCATCACCAAATTCTTTATCACCCAATTCAACGATATCAAATGATGAACTAGTATAACTATCTTCTTCCATATCATAACATAGATACATATGACTTTCAGGCTTACAACTTCCATCTATCCAAAACACTCGTTTAGCGCCAAACATACATTTATCAACAATTCTTTCAACATTGCCATAGAAGATCTTCTTAACTTCAATATCATTGATGATGTAGTTATATGTTGCTTCACGATGTTCATCATCTGTAAGCGCTTCAAGAATAATATGTGCTCCATGGTTATAGAGTTCTCCACATTGATATGGTGGTCTGATATACAGATTGCTGTTGGTAGAGAACATTTCACACAATCGCTTATTGAATTGTTTGAATTGTTCTATTGGAACATCTTCAGATCCATTAGAATAATCCAGATCAATACAAATCTTTCTTTTGCCTGTAAGAACAATACCAACAGCTACTGTATTTGTATATTCAATATCACAGTAATCTGCATGCCATTTGATAGCATACTGGATAGATAGATTGTTGAAGAATTCATTCTTATCGTTTGGAACGTAAAATCCCATAGGGACTAGTTGTTTGTTGGGAGTACCATACACACGAACATAGAATTGATGTTTATCTATTACAGTTTTTGGTTCACTCTTATAATAACATCCATTATTCCCATTTAAAAAGGAATGTAGATAACTAATTAGAGGATTCGCAATTTGTTTTTCTTTGCTATTAGTAGGATTAATTGTTGTTCTATCAATTGTATCGCTCATTTACTTATAGTGGAATAATCTTTTAATTGATTCTTTCACTTTGGATTTGATGATATTAGTTTGAAGGTGTAGTAGGTAGTGTAGTAGGGTGTAGTAGGCAGTGTAGTAGCTTACGAAGAAGTAGGCTACTACACTAAAAGGCCCATAAACTGGCTTGTTTATGGGGATATTCTTTTATTTATGAGGTTTAACTGACTTATTTATGAAGGTGTAGTAGGTGTAGTAGGTGTAGTAGCCTGTTTTTCAATTCGCCAAACTTTTTTGGATAAATTACTTTGTAGTAATTATTTTGGAGGCTACTACACTACTACACTACTACACTACTACACTAATCACTCTTTTTATTCCGTTTTCTATTCAGTTATATGGACATCAAAAAATAATCCATATTATTGGTCCCACATTTTGCGTTTTGTTCGTCACCGTGTTACTGCACCATCTTTTAGTGTCAGAAAGTATGTTTACTTTGTTCACACCATTTTGACTGTTTACTTAACCATTTTGCACTCCTTTTTTGAGCGTCAGCTCAAGGAGGTGCGGCGCTTGCGCCGCGCCCTCCGCAGAGCACGCACGGCCTCAGGCCTCATTAATTATCTTATCTATCTCACTGTTTAGTCTTCCCTTGTTTAACCAGTAGTTTGGGTCCTTGCTATGACCAGTCACATCTCTTGCTAGTTCTCGATAGTGATTTGCCCATAATTCTGCTACTCTTTCTTCATTATCTTCAATCTTACCAGTAGTGGGATTACGGATGACCATGACCTTTTCAACCCGTTTCTCTGAGGTATGACCTCGAATCCACTTCCATAGTAATTGACTATTATGATGCGAATATTTATCAAGTCCATATCGTAGATCTCGTAGTTCTTTCTCTTTCATAATCTGTCTCAATGCTCGTTTTCCTTCCATTAGAGTCTCTTTATCCTTCACTTGTTCTTCAGTACTCTTCATTATTCCTTGAGCCTTCTCTCTACGTATGCGTCGACACTTCTCAAGTAGTTGTACTAGTTCCTTTGGAATACATCCAATCCTCTTCTTCTTTGATTTCGATTTCCATGGTTCCTTCACCATCCGCTTCTTCTTCAACATTTCTTTCAAGTCTTGAATGAATTCTGTTGCTTTGAATCTTAATTCTGATTCTGATTTTGATTTTGATTCTGATTCTGATTCTGATTCTGATTCTACTTGCATTGATGAATCATTTGTGTCTTGAGAATGGTTTATGAAACATTCCCCATGAGTATCTCTTTTGGGCCATTCCTCGACATTATCATCCCATACAGACAATTCCTCTAACACTTTGTATCGATTCACAATGAACTTGTTGTTCTCACTCTGTATATTGTTAATCATGAGAGTAGCACACAATGCATTATGGTCGGAGAGTGGTTCATCTCTCCATTCATATATGGTGGCATTACTGCATGTGAGATTGGAACCTTGATAACAGAGAATGTAGTCAATAACAGTACTGCCTTTTCGATAAGTGCATTGACCCTCTGGAATAGGTAGAATAGTACATTGAATCTTCCATTGTCCTATCCAATTCTTCAATTGATCTGGTTTCATGTTAAAGTCACCAAGTATGATGAGTGAGTCTTGGGGATGATGTTTGATACGATAGAGTATCTTCTTCGCCAGCTTCTCCAATACCGGCTTTCTCCCTGGAGCATTATGAGCTGGGACATAGACATTGCATACGACTATACGATTGTTGATATACTTAAATTGAACCCATATGAAGTTGGATGTTGGATTCTCAAGTAGAGTTGGTTTGAGAATGGTTTTGACTAAGAGAGCCATTCCTCGTACTCCCTTTTCTAGTTTGTCTGGTGTAGATTCAATTACAGAATATCTGGGAATAGTCAACATCTTGCTTTTGGTTGTACGTTGAGTCTCTTGGAGAGCAATGAAGTCAAGATCGTTTTGTTGTATAAAGGAAAGAAGCATGATAATCTTGGAGTTGAGGGAATTGATATTGAGAGTAGCAATGTTCCATGAGGAATGATGAATACGTTTTCCTGGACGAATAGGCCGTTTTTGAACTGTATTCATAACTTGTATTCTCATTCCCACTTTGGTTCCGATTGTTCGAAGTTGAGTGATGAATTGTTCATTGATAACGTTAGGTCCAGTAAGTTTGAATACTGTGAGTCGATCTTGTTTCTGGAGTTTGGTAACAACAAGACGATCCGAAACAATATGGGGAACTTTGGCAACAGCTTGATTGACTAGTTGATAAACCATACTGAGAGTATAATGGCTAATGCCATAGAGTCGAATATGTTGTTGAGTACTTGGATTCACGTTTGTCTTGTGAGTCTGTCTTGGTCCTTTTGTGGGGTTGTAACGTTGATTCGATGATTGTTTAGGTTGTTTGGATGACTTCTTTCGTCTTTGTTGCCTCAACAGTCTTGAGTCGATTCCATGTTGTTGGGCATTTGTCGGTGATGATCTTGTTTGATTGTGATGTTCCATATGAGAAGAAATCATAGTATTGATAATAGCAGGATCTTGCTCTTTTAACATATTGACTGGTTGAACATAATCATAAGAAGAATTGTGTGACATATGATGAATAAAGATAGTATGATAAGAAAAAGAATGAGTATAAGATTGGATTTGGATCATAGATCCGGTTAAACACAATGATAATAAGTAGGGTATAAAAGGTGAAAGTAGATTATAAGGTAGGGTACAAATTGAATGTAATTATGTTTAAAGTTAGGTGTTATGTATGGATTTAGGTTTGTGAATGTTGGAATGAAGTATAGGAATTGAAGATTGGATGAATGTGTGAGAGATGAAACCTGTAGTGTTGTTAGAATTGGAATGGAATGTAATGATTGTAATAGAGATAGTATTAGTATGATGTTTGTTATGAATAGAAGTGTATTAGAGTGTTAGAGTGAGTAAAGTGTGAGTGAGGTTGTTTGGATAGTATGATTCGAATAGAAATGTGAATATGAATGAAATATGAAAAAATGAAAGAAAGTTGTGTTTTGAAGAAAGTGTGAGAAGACATGTACAATTTGAATTATCGATTTTGGTAAATTGGTTTGATTTGATTAGTTGTAAGATGTATAATTGAATGGCATAATAGAAAGGATGAAGTTCGAAGTATTAGTGGAGATCAGGTTGTGAGTAAGATTTGTAGTATTGGATAGTATATTTCGCATGAGTGATGAAAGCGGTTTGAATTGAAGTATAAGAATTGAAGCTTAGCTGAATGTGTGAGAGATGAATCCTTTAGTGTTGTTAGAATTGGAATGGAATGTAGAGTTAGGTATGAAAGGCGGTTGAATATGATGCATAGAGTATGTGAATAATGAGAATGAATGAGAATGAATGAGTATTTGAATGAGTGGATGATTAAGAATTTGTTATGGGGAATGAAGTGATTATAAGATGAAATGAGATATGTATGAAATGAATATGATAATTGAATGTAGATGAGAATGGAATGAATATGAGGTTGAAAAGAAGAAGGATGAATGAGTTGATAGAATACGGTGATTGTATTGAGTTAAATAGAAAGAGTGAAATAATTGTAATAAGAGTGATGAGAATGAAGAATGTAATGATGATTGGTGAGAATTGTTGTAATGAAGTGAATTTGAGTTGTCTGGATGTGAATCGATTTGTTGATTTGAAGTGATTAGTGATTGGTTCGAAGTCTTTGAATGAGATTGTGAGAATGAGAGGTGTTGAGAATGAGATTGTGAATATGAGAGGTGTTGAATATGAATTGTTGAATGAAGTGATTATTGGTGAGAATAGTGTGAGTTGATTGAGTGATTGGTGAGTTGATTGAGTGTTGATTGATGAGTAGATAGAGAGTGAATAATTGGGATTGATATTTGAGTATTGGTTGGTATGTAAGTGCAGTGAGTGTAACTGGGAATTGATGTAATGAAGATAGCATTAATGTGGTTGATTTGAGTTGATTGAAGTTTGTTGGAAGTGTTGTGATTGGTAATAGGTGTTTGAAGTATGTTGAGATATTGTGGATAGTGGGAGTGAATTGGGTTGAATGAGTGAGTATTGGTTCTATAAGTTTTGGGAGTGATGGTTGTATATGGGAGGGCAGTGAATTGAAGATTGTGAATTGTGTAGAATTGAAGAGTTTGAGTATTGGAAGTGGTTGATTTGTTGGATAGAATGGATTTGAATTGTGTGAGTTGGGTGAAGTGATATGTGTTGTAATGAATGAGTATTGTTTTGAATATGGTGATAAAGCAGTATTGAGAGGTATGAATGATGGAAGAGATGGATTGTAGAGTTGGGATGATTGTAGAGTATTGATGTATGAGAAGATGGTTTCGATGGGGTAGAGCATACTGTTTTTGAAAGTATGTGATAATAGGAATTGAAGATATGAGATGTTTGTAAGTTGAGAGTGTTAGGATTAGAGAGTTGGTGTTTGTATGGTTGGAGTTGTATAAAGAGAATTGATGTAATTCGGTATTAGTATAAGAATAGTGTTATGATGATGAGTATGTATGTTAAGAGTTGTAATGATGAGATGTAGAATGTTTGAGGAGACTAAGCATTAGTAGTTATGTATTTGGGAATATGGGTTTTGTAAGGTTGGAAAGTATGAGATTTGTAAGTATGAAAGAATAGATATTGGATGAGGTGTGAGTATTGAAGGATGTAGTTGTAATGAGTTGGAATAGAGTGAGAGTGTTGAAGTGAATAGTTGATGATTGTATTGTTGATTGATATGTAGATGGATGTAGTGTTGGTGAGTTGATATGATGGAGAAGTGTTTATGTGAAAGCAAGAGGTGAAGTGATTGATGTGAGTTGAATTGGATTATGAGTTGAGGATGTGAGGTTTGAGGATTATTGTGAATTGGATTGAAGTGTTGTATGATTGAATGTGTGTGGATTGTGTGATCTGAAATGGGTGATTATTGGAGATGAGTGTTTTGGTTGAGGAATTGAGTTGATAGCGAATGGAGTGAATGAATTGATTTGAATTGATATTGGAATGAAGTGATTGATAAGGAGCAGAATGTGTTATGGTGAAGGATGGAATTGAGAGTTTGATGTGAATAAGTGTGTATGTGTGAGAGAATTGATTATTGTAGGATATTGATTGTGTGATTATTGTGTATTGGATGTATGGAATGTTGGTGAAGTGAGAAGCATGTGGATTGTAAGTGTTGATGAATGTTGTAAGTTGTATTATGGTTATGATGTTGATTTGATTGGTGAGAATGAGTGTGAGAAATGATTGAAAGAGTTTGAATGTGAGAAATGATTGAAAGAGTTTGAATGTGAGAAATGATTGAAAGAGTTTGAATGTGAGAAATGATTGAAAGAGTTTGAATGTGAGAAATGATTGAAAGAGTTGCGTTGAGTTGAATGGATATGTATTGGCAGATATGTATTGATTTGGTGGTTGTGATTGAGTTTGATTTGAGAGTAATGATTGAATGAATGAATAATAATGAGATGTAGTAAGATTTGAATTGATGTATATGTTAGAAGGAGCATTTGAAGGAGATGATGGTAAATGGAATAGCAGAGGTGGTTTGAATTATGGAAAGAGTGTAAGAATGAAGAGTGATGAATAGAATGAAGAATGATGATTAGATGTGAATGATGTTGTGTGAATGCATAGTGGTTGGTATTGTTTGAGGTATATTGGATGTGTTGTGTTTGTAGAGTATGAGTAATGAATTGAGTTGAGAGTAGATATTGGAATTCTGAGTTGAGTTGATATGAGTAGCAGTAGTGTTTATGAATTGAATGGAAGGAGTGTGATAAAGAGTTGAAGATAAGATGTAGATGGTGTTGGTGTTGAATGGTTAATTGGAAGCGGAAGTTGTGTATGTGTTAGTTGATTGAGATATTGTGTTTGTTGGAAGACATGAGTTGTAAGGTGATTGTGAGATTGAAATGATATATGAAGAAAGAAGAGAAATCTCGTTATGATTGTCTATTCTGGGTTGTTGTTGAATTGTGTTCCTATGAGTTGAATAGATTGTTTTCTCATTGAGCTTCGACATTCAGAGAATGAATGATTGAATTTGTTAGAAAGGAGGTTGATTGAAGAGTACAAGGAACACAATGATATTGTGTTTGCTTGGTGGTTGAAGAGTGAAATGAATGAAAGTAGAGAAGGTATGTTGTAATGATTGATAAGTCTGTTAGAAATGAGATGATTGAGAAATGATAAGGATGAAGTCTGTTATGAGTCCAGTGAGTGGATATGATTGTTGATTATGGTGGATAAGCATGAAGAATGGATAAAGCAATGATTTGATGGAACTGATTGATAGTGGTATGTAGTGATGGTTTGATGTGAAGAGTTGAATCGAAAAGTGAGTTTGATTGGATTTGAATGGTTGGATTGAGATGATGGTATGTTGATATGTAGATTGTGTGAAGAGAATCGTTGGTTATGAAGAAATGGTTATTGGAAGATAATGGATTGGATGTTAGATGGTAATGATGTGTTAGAGTAGGTGAGATTAGGGTATGTGAGTGATATGAAGTGGTTGATAGAAATGAAGTGAAGAATGTGAATGGAAGGATAAGTGGAAAAGAGCATTGGATATTGAGAATGATGTGTATTGGTTTTGATTGAGTATAAGAATGTGAGATAGAGAATAGTATGGTTTATGAAAGATAATAGATTGAGATTTGGGATTGGTATTGGATTGATTGATGTTTGAGAATAGAGGATGTGAATAAGATGTGAATTTCCAATTTGTTATCAAAATGTCTGCCCTTTTGAGCTTCTTTATGACTATTTGCTTTTTTGGTATGGGCTTTTTCATGACTGATTTGTCTGCTACCACTTCCCTTTATAGCTATCCAGGGTTGGAGGTTCAAGCTGGGAATGATTTGTCTGGTTACAATAATACGTAACATACATCAATATACACTACTATTGTTGATAACTCATACACAATTACAGAAAGTCTTTATCGTCACACAACCTTCAATATCCTCATCAAGAATACTCGTACCTATTATCCTATCTGTTACCATATCAGCACCTATCAAATAAGTCTACATATTAGTGATGCTATTCATGGTTGTATGATACCTTGTGAACTACACCATCTTCCATGTTTATGACTCAGTTATCAATGCAAACTACTGTCACACTATTGCCGTTGTGGGAAGTATCCAGCACCTCCCTCCCGAACTCAATGACATCAGATCTCATAACAGATCCTCTGTTGTTATTAGCTCCTTTCAAAACAGAAGTAATGAAAAGTGAGAATAATACGATTGAAATCAGTTATAGACTAAGTGTAATAGTGTTGGTATCTAAAAGAGAGAATTGATGTGTTGTAATACAAAGAACAAATAACCGTTATGCACGTTCAGTAGTTAGTTAGGTATGTTATGATTATTATATCATGAATATGAGAAATGTTAGTTGTAAAGAAACAGTACTTCTGGTATAGAGATAGCTTGGTTTCGTTCTACTATACTATATCGTGTCATTGTCTTGTTGTTGGTAGGTATTATTGAGGGCAGTGGCTATTATCGTTAGTTGGACTTGTTTCTGGTAATAAATGTGCTCCTAATGAAGTGTATGTGAATATTACGAAAAGAAGTCTTCTATTTGCAAAGGAGGAATCGTTTCAGCTCTTTGGAGGAGATATGTTGTTGTATTCTTCTCCATTGTTTGAAGATAATCAAGAACAGGTATTGGAAGTGTGTTTACCTTTCTCTGTTTCTTCCTTGTATTGTCTCAAGCTGGTGGATACTGGAAATGATGGTTGGAGTAATGGTGGTTGGATTGTGATTCGAGATATGACTGGTGGCATTGTGATAGAAACCATAATGACAGAGAAGAGTGTTGAAATTGTACAGTTTTCACTTTCTTCCTCGATTATCAATATGAATCCTTTGCAATCAAGAAGAGATGAATGTTTGAATTATAAGATTGTTCGAACCTATTAATCGCGTCCTGAGTTAGAATTCTTCAGTATTTATGATACAGCCACTGGTAATGTGATATTTGAAGTTCCAGTTAACCATACACATCCTGGTAGTCAGGATTGGATTCATTGTATTGATATTGATGTGGATCGATTTGATGTTGTGTTCAATTCAACGACTAGCTCATGGAAGAAGAACTCGTATTTCTATTTGTATGCTATGTTACCTGATGGTGAAGAGGAGATGGTTGTGAAAGGACGATATGATGCTGATCAGCACAATGTTCATCATCATTATGTTCGTCGTCCTTCTATCAATCATTCAGAACAATGGTATTATAAGATGGGTGAAGTGCCTACCAATTGGTTTGGTGATGATACATCAGGTTGGTCTCAAGCTGCTAGAGGATCATTCCCTGATTCTACAAATCGTATTCAGTTGTACAAGAAGACATTCAACATTGCCTCATTGAATGAAGTGTCTGGATTGATTGTATCGATTCGATACAGATATGGAGTGATTGTGTATTTGAATGGAAATGAAGCATGGAGAAATGGAGTGATTGGAGATTTGTCGACTTCATCCACTGTTGACAATTCATATACTGATTTGAAGTACTATGTTGTGACTCTTCCAGGTAAACAAATGCAAACTTCAACAGTAACGAGTCCAGTGACATTCCTTCAATCTGGAAGTAACACGATTGCTATTGCCATTATTGCTATTGATGATACTCAACTCACATCCTATTTCGATACAGTTGTTCGTTTGATGTGATCAGAACAATCTGAATCTCATATCTGGGATTTCACTGTAGACACATTTAGGATTTACGTTGGTTTCAAAGCTTTTGATATGTACTATGGAACCCATATCTCTTCTTCATCCTGTTATTTCAGTTATCTCATTTTGACTCTATCAAACAATCGTCGTGAATGGATCAGTTCTGTTCAGATTCAGAACTATTACACTTTATCAATACCATACAGTAGTCAGATGGCAACTCAATTCAAGTTGTATGGTCGTAACTTGGGTACAGATGAATGGACACTTCTTACTGATGTGACTGGTATAACTTATTCCACTCCTGGTCAGAAGCGAAAGATCTATTTGTCTAACAATACTCCTTACAATCAATTCAAGTTTGGTAACATTGCTACTGGTGATTCTTCTTCTTGCACTTGGAGAATTCAATCTCTGGATCTGTTTGCTGATAATGTGTTGGCTGATATTCCTAACTTCACTTATGAATCTTCAGTCAGTGTATTCAAGGATGTTGAGATGTCTGAAGTGATTCCTGAGAATGGAGATGGTTACATGAACTTCAGAATCAATCCTTCTCTTCCTGCTGGTATTGTGTTAGATCCTCACACTGGTTGGATCTCAGGTACTGCTACTACTGAGAGTACTACTCAAACCTACACTATCACTGCTACTAAGATTAGTGGAGGAGATGTGACTGATACTATCTCTCTATCAGTTTCAGTATGTACTGGAGGCAAGGGATTGATGACATTCCGTATCAGAACTGATTCTTATAAGAGTGAGAATTCATGGAAATTGTATGAAGGAAGAGGAACCTCAGGAACTGTGTTGAGATCTGTAGAACAATTCCCTGTATCGAATGCTTATTACTATGTTGATTTCTGTTTGAATGATGGAATCTACACATTTGAAGGAGCTGATTCATATGGAGATGGATGGCAGACTGGAACTGGTTACACTTTGACTGTTGATTTGGGAGAGATGGAGTTGGATATCATGACAATGAATAATGGAACGAAACCGATCTATGTATCAAGTGTGTTCTCAACATATTTCCCTTTCCAGATTGAATACACAGATTGGAAGGTGATACAGAGTGATGTGTCAAGTGATTGGAATACTGTCAGTTTCGATGATTCCACTTGGACAACCAGGAAAGCTGCTGCTATTCCTTCCACTTCTTCAATCACAACATATATCCGAAAGAGTTTCACAATGAGTGGAGTGAATGATTATCA
>OJKC01001592.1_pt1 | contig 13756 bp, 7 predicted proteins | sample 1596401 | NCBI WGS metagenome assembly OJKC01 (sample SAMEA4350162, study PRJEB24818) | metagenome | biome: human; feature: gut; material: faeces | place: Denmark | collected 2013-09 | reverse complement strand
ACCGAAATCCTCCCAGGTCGGCTTCATCTCATTCCGGTAGACCAGCTCCATTTCCGGTGTCTTATCCATCTGCAGGTAAGCATATTCCGGGTACAGGCCTTCACCCGGATTGACATAGGATCCATCCTTTAGGACTCCTTCTGCCCGGTAAACATTTACCGGACCAAGATTGAAATGGGGATCGAAGTAATGGTCTGCCATAAATTGCAGAAAGTCCTGCCTGTTTTTCTGTCCTTCCGTCGTATCAGTAAAGAACACAAAGCCATGGGCTGTCTCTATGGCTGTATAGGATTGTTCAGGTTGCTTCATATCATTACATTTTGAGGGAATTGTTCCTTTTCGTTTTCGATACCTTTTTCAAAAAGGTATAACTCACTATACCAAACCGCTTCGCGTTTGGTTCCGTTCGCCCTTGCAGGGAGCTTGCGTCCGTTGAAAAAATAACGGCTTCGCCGTTGCAAAACGAACGAGAATTGAAATGTTTTTAATGTAGTTTTTATAACTGTTCTCTCCTTTGAAAATATTTTTGTCGTGAAAATTTTATATGGCTCACGGCGGGCGATATTGATTGTAATTTGTCATTGTTCTACCTCCTTAAAGACGACAAAAAGCCGCTGATATTTTTTCTATCACCGACTTAAAACACAAGTATTAAATTTTAATTTTCGTTACATAATGCACCTCCGATTTTGTATTTATGGATAAAAAAATCCGTGCGGTTTCGGTTGCCTTTTCAGGCTCGTTCTTCGCACGGATTTCAATCCTAATTATTAAATTTTTAGGCGATTTTATCTAAAAAATCGTACAACAACAAAACCCACGTCGAAATCTCTCTTTTTTAACGATTTCAACGCCCGTCGCGGTAGTTGCTATGTTTTTTAGCAACCCTATGGCAAACGACGGTAATTCTTCTCTCGGACAAGCGATAGCAAAACACCTATCCGCGTTCGTTCCTTCGGCAAAGGGGAACGAACGGTCGGGCAATTTCTCCACGCCCGATACAACGAGAGATTAAACGATGTCAAACACCAAACTCTCATATTTAGTATTATACCGGGAATCAAACCCGTTGTCAAGCAAATGCGAACAAATGTTCTTATTTTTATTTTCGCTAAAGCAATAGTTTCTTCTTGACTGAAAGGCAAGAAAATGTTAAAATAAAGATAAGCAAATGTTAGACGGAGTGCAAGTATGACTTATTCAGAAAAAATCAAGTCGGCAAGAGAAAATTTATTGATGACGCAAGAAGAAATTGCCGCAGAACTCGGCGTTACACCCATTACCGTTTGTAGATGGGAGACCGGCAAAACCGAGCCGAGCATAAAAGCAAAAAAGGCTTTTCGCGATTTATGCGAACGGAAAGGCTTAACTTTCGGCAAAAATAATGGCTAACACGAAAGAACAGATTTCCCGAAACATGAAAAGCAACAAAGGCAAAGACACTAAACCCGAATTGTTGCTTAGAAAGGAATTGTGGCGGCGCGGACTTCGCTACCGTAAAAACTATAAAGAGTTGTACGGCAAACCCGATATTGTATTCCTTGGAGCAAGAATTGCTGTTTTCGTTGACGGGAAAATGTGGCACGGTTATGATTGGGAACACCAAAAAGATGATTTTAAAAGTCGTCGCGATTATTGGATTCCTAAAATCGAGCGTAATATCGAACATGACTACGAGGTCACGCAGGAACTTATTTCCCTTGATTGGCTCGTAATGCGCTTTTGGGATTTCGAAATCAAAAAGAATCTTCAAGAATGCGCAGATATGACATAACATCAACAACTGGTAGGTTGTGGTTGAGTGTAAATAAAACCTCATAATCGGGGTGAAAAATATAATAGCGATTTACAAAAATAGCCGATGTGTCGAAAGGCACACCGGCTATAATTATTTTACTTCACCATCAATTTTACTTCACCATCAATTCCCTCGGCGTTTTTTTGGATAGTTTTATCAGTGGCAATACGCTTGATATAATGGATATAAGCACAACAATTCCTAATAAAATCAAATAATCTAATCCAGTCAATTCATACCACGGGAATGGAAATTCTTGCACTGCACTTAAAACCAACAAAGTCGGCATTATAGCATATTTAATCATAATGCAAGAGCAGGCAAAGACAATTAAGGCTATTAGGGCGTTCTGTATTATAAAAATAATTGAAATATGGCATTTAGATGCTCCAATCGCTCTTAATATTCCAATTTGCCTCATTTTGTCTTGAATAGATACACTAATAAAGTTAGCAAACAAAATTACGGCAAACAAAATAGCTACAAGAGAAATAGCAAGCATAATTCCACCGAATTTCTGCGTTTGAGTTGATTGATATTTAAGTATTTGGGAATAATAGTCGCAAAAAACATATTCCTCCCCATCCAACACAACATTTATCAAGTCGGAATTATTAAAATCTTCTTCATCGTAGTCAATTATGATGTAGGAATATTTCTCGAAAGAATTTTTGTAGTTTGGACTTACAAACATTAAATTGTGGAAGCCTCTTTGATTATATACGTTAAATTCTCTCATCCACTCTACAGAAAAAACATCACTATAACCCAAAGCATACGCTTTTATATTTTCATATTCATCTCTATCGAACTTTGTGTCAACAATTCCACGTATTGTATATTTATCTCCGTACATACCACCGAATTGTTGTCCAATCAAATCGTTATAGGTCATTATACTAATATTTTCAAGCCCATCGTCTGTAAATCCAGTCAAAGTATAAACTTCATACATACTCTTGGATATAGCAATATCATATTCGCCCCAAGTATCATCGGGAAAACTTCCGGCAAGCAGTTCAAAGCCATAAGCGTTAAAATCGTTTTCATTCATAGCAGCCACACCACTAAAATGCTCATTAAAATATACTTGCTCTCTATCTGTTAACTGCCTGAAGAATCCTAGATTATTATATTCCTCTGAATAATCGGCAACGCCAATTATATTCATACCATTATAATTATCAACAAATTTTTTGAATTTTGAGGGTTCAAAATATCGCTTTTCTTCACGAGCATATCCTCCACCCAAATCAATCGTTTCCGGAGTCAATGATAATATTGCTACCTTCTCTCGTTCTAACACTTTCTGCTGTAGGTCATACGGTGTCCAAGTAGAAAATTTTAAAGCTCCTACCATTAAAGAGAAACCAAACATACTCAATATTATCAATACTATCAGACGGATTGGTGTTTTTTTGAACGCATTTGTCGATAGTTTAATACATAATTGGGGATTTAATACGCTTTTTTTTGCTCTAAAAGGCTTTTCATCATCGCAATCTATGGTGTTTTTTTCGTCTGTGTCGTTAACAATTTGACCGTCTTGCATTTCGACAACTTGATCACCGAACTCTTTAGCAGATGATAAATCGTGTGTTACAACTACCACCAATTGATTTTGGGACATTTCTTTTAATAAAACAAATATATCGCGTCCAGTTTCTGTATCAAGACTCCCAGTTGGCTCATCAGCAAGTAGTAATTTTGATTCTTTCGCAAGCGCACGAGCAATTGCGACCCTTTGTTTTTGACCGCCGCTTAGTTCTCCGATTTTTCGATGAGCGTAGCCGTCTAAACCAACAAATCTTAATGCTGAATATATTTGTTCTTGTGAGTTTTTAATATTTTGCAAATCGGTAGCAAGGCGTATATTATCATACACGTTGTATTCTTCAAGTAAATTGTTTTCTTGAAACACAAAACCAACATATGCGTTTCTGTACTTATCCCAATCTATACTTGAGAATTTCGATGTGTCCATTCCTTCACAAATCATTTTGCCTGAGTCAAATTTGTCAAGCCCACCTAATATATTCAATAAAGTGGTTTTTCCACATCCTGATTTGCCAACGATAAAGATTAGCCCCTTGTTCGGTAGCGTTAAACTTAAATTATTTAACGCTACCGAGCTATTATGCTTAGAACAATAAGTCTTTTGAATATTTTCAAGTTTTATCACAATGCACACCAATTACTTTTCTGATTTTTACAATGTTGCATACCAATAACCACCAGAACTACCAGACGAACCCGCAAAGCCATTAGGTGAGCCAGTACCGCCTGCACCACCTGCACCGCCATCGCCACCGACACCGTGATCTCCGTCTGCAAATGCGCTCGGACCGTTAGCACCGCCGTATCCACCGTCTCCGCCTCGACCACCAGTTCCTCCAGTGCCTTGATCGCCCTTGGTAGCAGTTGCAGTTATGCAAGAAGAATATTCCTTGCTGAGCGTACCATTGTAAGCAACACCGCCTGCACCACCAGTACCACCAGTACCGCCTGCGCCGCCATCTCCGCCATCGCCACCGTGTCTGCAAATAACTAACGAGCCTGCGGCGTGTCCACCTCGACCACCTTCGCCGCCAGTACCGCCTTTTCCGCCAGTACCGCCTTTTCCGCCAGTAATAGTGATAGTTCCAGAAGTGGATTCAACGATTATGTTTGTAGCATATATAGCATAACAACCAGTTCCTCCAGTACCACCTTTTCCGCCAGTACCACCGTTTTGACCATCTGTTCCGTTTTCAAGGAAAATTCCATCAGCATCTTTGCCGTCTGCACCTTTACTTCCAGTTGCACCAACCGTTCCAGTAGAGCCAACGCCACCGGTAAGTTTTAATGTGCCAGTACCATTCAAGGCAATAGTAGCTCCAGATGTAGCGTTATAAATAGCGGCATATCCTTGCCCCGTTCCAACAGTTGCATTTTTTCCTCCGGTTATACTAACCGTTCCACTATAAGCAAGTGTCAGCCTAAAGTTTCCAGATGCAGTTATTGCGTTATAACCCGCCGGAGCTTTTATTGACACTTTCTCAAAGCGCACTACCAAAGGAGTTGTACGGTTACTAATTATAACCCTAAAGTTTGTAAATGTACGACTTGAGCTTGATTTGAACGTAATCTCATTTACGGAAGTTGCTATTGTAAATACATATGTTCCGCTCTGCGTTGCCGAAGATAAATCAATAATTGATGTATCTGCGCTAATTGTGGTTGTTGTACTGCCAGTATAAGAATACGATGTTGCCAACCAATTTGCATACAACGTTGTATTTGTAGTATTCCAATTAGTTACTTTTGTACCGGTTTTATCATAAATTTTAGTCCCTTGTCCGTTTGTACTTGTATAATATCCGTCAAACGAATAACCCGCTTTTGTTGGAACAATAACCGAAGGGGGAGCATCATCGTAAGTTATCTTTACATATGTTGAAGAAGATGACACAGAAACACCCGAATAATTAACCGTACCAGTTGTTTTGTTGCCAGAGTAAGCTCTGAAACCGACATAATACGATTGTCCCTTTGTTACCGTATATGTAATTTTTGAATCTAAATTACCATAACCGTCATCGTTTGAAGTCAACTGAACAAAGTTTTTATCAAACAAAAGTAAATAAGGATCGCCTTCTGTGTGCGTAGTCCACAACGTGATAGTTCCACTTGCGCTCGGCACGAAGTACACATAGCCTATGTCTTCTTTATTGTACGAAGTTATAGTCGAGGAAAAAGCGAACTGTCTTGATGATCCACCATTTTTGTTCAGAGTTACCGTATATGTTACAGGCGTCCAGTTTGCATAAAGAGTAACATTCGATGCTATATTATACGCTCTTACACTTCCCATAGAAGAATTGTAGTATTTTGTGCCTGCACCATTAGGTGACGTATAATAACCCTCAAAAGTATATCCCGTTCTTGTCGGTTTAGTAGCAGAAGTCATTGAACTGCCAAAAACAGTAGATACACTTGCATCTCCACCTGTTCCACTCTGTTTATTAAGTGTTACAGTATAATAACCTTGTCCACTTACAACGCTATAAGTTATTTTAGAATCCAGATTGCCATATCCATCATCATTTGATGCCAATAAGGATTTGTTTGCATTATACAGGCACAAATACGGATCTCCACTTGTGTGCGAAGTCCACAATGTTATCGTTCCGGAAGAACTTGGAACAAAATAGATGTACGCATAATCAGTTGATTTGTACGAAGAAACAGAAACGGAAGTGCTTTGTCCGAAAGAACCAATTTTACCGCTTTGATTATTTAACGTAATGGTATATTCTTTAGCTTCCCATTTCGGCTCTAATGTAATCTTATCACCATCTTCTCCCAAATCGGGGATCGAATTACCCCAATTTATCAAAGCCTGAGAACTATCTCCGCTTCTATAAAAGCCCACCAATTCATATCCTGCCCGTGAGCCATTATATGATAGATATGCTTCAATAAGGGCTGCGTTTATAGTTTGATTAGCTGTTGCACCATAAGGAATCGTTACTTGTGTATTCGTCAGCTCAAGCTGATTAGAACTGATTGCAACCCATTGCTCTCGCGCGCTAATGGCAACCTCAAATTCTTCGATAATCCAGTAAGCATACAATGTGGTTGCTCCAGTAACATTATAATTTCTGGAACTATTCATTGTATTGGAATAATACTGTGTACCTGTTCCATTTTTACCAGTAAAATATCCCGCAAATGTGTAACCACTCTTTTGCGGTGCTACGGCTTGTGGCATAGATGTTCCATAGGTAGCTACAGTTGAAACAGTACCACCCGTTCCACCTTGATTATCGAAAACTATTTCATATCCATTAGGAATCCAGTAAGCATACAAAGTTGTAGCAGTTGTTAATTCGTAAAAAGAAACAACACTAACCATTGACGCATTATAATACTGTGTTCCAGTACCGTTTGTATTTGAATAATATCCGCCAAAAGTATAGCCTGCGCGCGTAGGAGCAGTTAGTCCCGCCGGCATAGGTTGTTTGTAATTGACAACAGTAGTTAAAGTACCACCCGTTCCGCTTTGCTTATTAAAAGTAATGACATATGAGGCAGGATTCCATTGTGCAGATAAAGTAACCGAGGAATCGTATATTTCCCACGCATCTCCCGTTGCTACAAGAGAATTGTTTGTTTTCCATCCGCCAAAATCATATCCTGCTTTTTGAGCAGACGGAAGTGTAACAATATCACCATAATATACACTTATAGGAGATACTGCCGAGCCACCTTGAGTGTCGAAATTCACATTGATAACAATAGGCTGTATATTTGCAGCATAGTCACTTAAATTGATATAACCTTTGTATTGAGTCGTCTTGGAATTTGGAACGTAGATTACAAGTTCCTCGGAACAATTCTCAAAAACATCTACATCGGTCTGAGTAATCTCTGACAATGACAGGAACGTTATCGTTGCAAGCTCATTACAGTTGGCAAACGCATTTGCTCCAATATATCTTGTATCGCGTCCAACAATAACATTTTCAATATCCCTACCATTAAACGCATTCGCGGAAATTGAAATATAACCGGTTGTATCGAAGTTCACGCCGCTATCGGTGTATTTTAACAACACTTTTCCGATAATTTTGTTTCCGGAATCATTCGTTTTGTTAACCCAAGCAGTCCCCTCAAAAGCACTCTCGCCAACGTATCTAACATTTACACCGGTGATCGTTTCTAATTTTGATGCACCTTCAAACGCCCCCTTACCAATATTTTTTACATTATTAAGAGCCACAGATACAATATGTTGGTTTCCACTTATTGCGTAATTAGCAATATTAACCACATCATCGTCAACGGAGAATGATGTTTCTGTTTTTGCACCCGGATACGCAACTAATGTATTACCACAAGTTTCTGTAATGATGCTATAAACCAATCCGTCATTTGTACAATACGTATTCTTGGAATATAAAGCATCTTTTTCTACATAGAAATTATCGTTTTCAACAATAGAAAATGCAGAAATGTTAGGACAATTATAGAAAACTGCCTCTCCTAAAGTTTCCAAGTCATTCGGTAAAGTGAACGTGCCTGTTAATCCAACGCAGTTGCTAAAAGCTCGATCTCCAATCGTTTCAATCGAATCAGGCAAAGTTATCTCTGCAAGATTGGAGAAATCTGCAAAAGCATAGTCCTCTATGTATGAAACTTGTTTGCCTGCAACACCCGCCATCAAGCTAAGTTTTAGTTCCTTAAACTTGTCAATCACCTTCCCATCACTGTCAAAATAATAGTCAGGCAATCTCACATCGGTTATTTTAACAGTATTATCTGATAAAACTTCATAATCATAAATCGTAGAGGGAACACCCAACTCAATATTTTCACAAATATAATGAATTATAGTCGAATCTCTTGCTTCAAGATTATGGGGGATCGCCGGATCGTGTGTGGTCTTTTTATAATCGAATGTTCTGAGAGCATACGTAACGACAACATTATTGCTTTCGTCAACAGTATAGTCTATGTCAGAGTAAGCAAACAATTTTTCATAAGTTTCCACATTAGAAAAACCATCTGCAAATTGTGATTTTGTGTCAATGAACAAATCTCCCCATTCGTGAACAAGGTTTGTTTCTCCAGTAAATTGTCCGATAAAGAGTCCGAATGTTCTAAATGCATCAACAAAATCCTTTAGCACATAAGATAGTTCTGTATAAATAGTCTGATTTATATTTATTCCGCTTTGTAATTGTTCGCCATATTTAGCCTCAAATTCATTCAAACTGCTTACGGCAGTTATTACAACGGCATCAGCCGCTCCCACCGTAATTGTTAAAGCTACTGCGGGAACTGCGAGAACCCAACCCACATATGGAATAGTAATCAACTTTCCTGTGCCATACGCTAACCCTGCGTCTATGGTTGTTAGCGTTAATGCTGCCAATTCTCCCCATTCGTCTAATATATCTAAATATGCTTTTAAGTCGTTGGCAGATAAATAACCACTTAATGAATCGTAATCTTCTGACAACAATCCTAATACAAACGACAGATTGAATGTTCCGCCGATTGCATTGAGCTTTAGGTCAGGATTTTTATCTACTGCTTCTTCCCAGCAATTCTGTATTTCATTTTGTATTGTTTCATCCAAAATATTCTTGGCACTTGGACACTCAAAAGTGCTCTCTCCCAACAATGTATGCGCAACACCAAAAAGTTTTGTGTCCCAATCTGTTCCCCAATAAGGTGTTCCCATACTATACAACTCGGAAACATTAAATGGGTGATCATCCTTAATATCACCGCTAATGTAGGTCTTAGGCTGTTCTATTTCTTCTAAATATTTGTTTTCGCCTTCGCCCTTTTCCTCATATTTGATTAGATCTGTTTTGCTTCCCACTCTATATCCCGCTGCATACATCATACTGGTAATACCGCCACGGCTATGAGAAATTAAATTGACTTTAGGTATTTTTCCTGTCAAATATAAAATATCATATGACAATTTATCAATAACATTATGCAATTCTTTATAAACATCTTGATGATACGAGTACGGAATCGAAGACTCAAAAACAACGATAGTGTGCTTTGATACATCAGAAAGTTTAGTAACATAATCTTTCTGATCAATCGTATAGTCGTTTGGCATAATTCTAATCAAATAGAAATCATCTGACGGAATCATTTCGTCCAACGTTTCTGGTTCTTCATAGATTCCTTTCACATCAGCCAAATACACATCTGCATCTTGTGCGGTAAATCGTAAAGATTCAATCAACGAACTTGAATCATATGTGAATGTTCCAGCATTATTATTAGACCAATGAGAAGCACGTCCGCCTTGTCCGTGTACTAAAACGGTAAGCGATGGAGCATCTGAACTTGGTGATGTTAATCTTGTTGCTTCGTGGATATCAATTGTACCATCACTATGACCAACAAAAAGATTTACATCTTCTGTGTTTTCATCAGCAGCCGCTGCACTAACTAATGCAAAAGGTGAAAAAACGCAAATAAGAAAAACAACAGTCAAAATAATTGAAACAAAAGCCTTTGCCCCAAATTTGCATTTTGTATTAGTCATAAAAAGCCTCCTTGATACAATATATTTGACCGAAAAAGTGCGGAAATGAATTTGCACTTTTCAAGTTCCGTTACCTAAGCTATAATGGAAGGGTATTTAAGGTCTGACGTAAGCCTCCTTGTGCTTTCACGCACGTAACAAAAGACTGTCAGCCGTCCTTCCGTTATAGCGTTCGGTTTTTGCAGGTTGGGCTTCGCGTCCGTATAACGAATCAGATTGAATCGGTAATGGATAAGGTCGGTCGCCTTTTTACTAATTCTTTTCTTGGAGGTCACTTATGAACGCTGTTGGCATCGACGTTCCCAAAGGAAAATCTACCGTAGCCGTCCTGCGCTCGTTCGGAGAAATTGCAGTTTCCCCGATCGATGTACCGCACAATCCAAAGGAACTTTCGGAGCTCGTCACACTCCTTAAAACTTTGGAAGGCGATACGAAGGTTGTTATGGAATACACAGGCAACTACTATCTACCCATAGCCCTGTTTCTCCGTAACAACGGCTTATTTGTTTCCGTAATCAATCCCATTTTAGTGAAAGATTACGGTTCCAAATCCTTAACTGTCCGCAAGTGTAAGACCGATAAAAAGGATTCTCTTAAACTTGCCGCTTTTGCTTTAGACCGTTGGCTGGAATTACCCGAGTTCAATGCTCAATCTCAAGCGAGATTGTTATTGAATTATTACAACAGGCAATACAACCAATACATAAAACTCAAAGTTATGTTGAAGAATAATCTCATCTCTCTTTTAGACCAAACCTTTCCTGCGGCGAACACTTTGTTCTCTACGCCTATGAGAAAGTCCGATGGTCACGAAAAATGGGTGGATTTTGTTCTAAAATATCCCCATTGCGAGTATATTTCAAAGAAATCTCTTTCTTCATTCTCGAAGTCTTATCTTTCTTGGTGTAGAAAATTCGGTTATAACTTTTCTGAAAGTAAAGCCCGTTCCGTTTACGATTTCGCTTGCAACTGTTCTCCGTCTTTACCGTTTAACGAGAGTTCTTCGCTTTTAATAACAAACGCTATTTCTCAATTAAACTGTATTAACGAAACGATTGCTTCTCTTGCAAAAGAGATGAACGCTCTTGCCGCCACCTTACCCGAATACGACGTCGTTCTGTCTTTCTTCGGCGTTGGCTCCGTTCTCGGTTCTCAACTCATTGCTGAGATTGGCGACGTTTCCCGTTTCTCCAACAAAAAGGCTCTCGTTGGTCTCGCCGGTTTAGATGCTCCGCCTTTTCAGTCCGACACATTCAATTCTCAATCCCGTAAAATCTCCAAACGCGGTTCTTCCGACTTGCGCAAAACTTTATTTCAGGTAATGTCCGTCATTCTGCAAAACGCTCCCGCCAACAACTCTGTGTTTCAATTCTTGGATAAGAAACGCGCCGAAGGTAAACATTTCTACGTCTATATGACTGCTGCCGCCAACAAGTTTTTAAGGATTTACTTTGCACGTGTGACTGAGCATCTTAATTCCTTGAAAACTGCCGCATAACCATCCAATAATCCGTTTCCCAAGTCTGCGTTTCTTGGCGGAGGCTTTTTGGTTTTACTCTTTTTAGTCTAAAAATTTATTTCAATTTCCTTCTTCTTTTCCCTTGACTTTTATTTGCAGGTCTTAATTTAATTGCAATCCCCATTCAACCTCACAAGTTCCGTTCCAACCATCTTCCCATCCTTCTGGTTTAGTTTCGTATGAGGTTTTTATAATAACATCGGTTAACCCATCAAACACGCCAGAGTCAATTCTTTTAACATAGTCGGGAATGATAATAACCTTTGCCTTGAAATCTTCCAATGAATACTCACGGTCGGATTTTTTTAATTCAACCGTAGGCACATTTGAATTCTCTTTCCCAATGTAATAAGGGACAAGTAATTTATCTTCTGAAAACGTTTGATTACAATACAAGAAATCTATGAAAATTAAATTTGTTAAATTTGGAAAATCGACATAATTTACAGTATGCTCGTATTGAATATCAAATTGGTGTTGAATGGTTAGTTTTTTTGTGTTTTCACCAACAACAATGTATCGTTTTAGATAAGCTATTTGCTCTCTCAAATGACCTAATTCAACAACTCTTTTCCCGTCAATGTATTCAGGGATAGTCAATTCTTCAACATCGGGGATATCGAGAATAAATACACCATCCTTACTACCATCATTGTAATAGTATACGAAGCCGTCATCTGTGGTTTTAACCCAGTCCTCAAATTGTTTCCAAATTTTTGTGTCACAAGAAGAAAGCAATGTTCCCATAAAAATCAAGGATAAAAAAGAGCTTACCACTTTAATAAATTTTATTTTCACTTTTTCACCTTCCTTTCAGATAAAACAGAACTTTTTGTTCTTTTGTATATCTGTTTTCTTTTATAACACCAAAATATCTTATAATAGCCCATTGGTCTATCCTCCTATCATTGATATAAAAACAGCGCATAGGAACATAGGGACACACAACGCCCCACAATCCTACGCGCTATATTGTTATTTACCAAAATTATCTATATAGTTTTCACAGTATAGACCACTCGGCAAAATATAGCAAATATTTTGTCGGAGTTGTGTAAAATTGAAACTTATAACTGTCTTACTTAACTGTGCGATTATATTATAGCACACTTTTCTTGAAAAGTCAATATCTACCCATACTATATTGGATATTTTTTCATCTAAATTGTATATGTAATATTATAATTGAAATTTACTGTCTTGTCATTCCAAAACCAAAAATTATCTCTAACCATTTGAATTGTTTTTACATCTGACATATCAACAAAAGCCGTATTGCTACGATTTTCTCTGATTACATAGATTGCAGTTTGCATTGACTGATTTGTGTTGTATGGAAGGAAAGTATCATCTTCGCCCCACGGATCAACATATTCAAACTCAATATTTACTTCGTCATTTGCCAGATTTCCTTTGTCATATACTTTTGGAGACTCTAAAATAGTTGAATATGAAGAAGAAACACTCGCACCAATTTTTGCTGAACAGTCAGAGCCAATTTCAGCACTTAAATCAGAGCCGTAAGAAATTGTCATTTCAGGATTTTTAGATTTTGGTTGATAATCTCTTAATTGAATTTGATCACTATTTGGATTGAATTTGTAAATCAACTTACTTGTTCTGAAATTATCAGTATTATCATTATTTGGAGCAACGTATGTTTCGTGTGCAATTAAGTAATAACGATAGTTGTTTGTAGTAATCCTAAAACTCGAATACCATTCGGCGTAATCTCCGTAGTGAACTCCGTCATAATCTAAACTCCAAGTGAATTTTTGAGACACAACAGATACCCAAGACTCTCCAATAGTCATACTTACTATTGAACGTGCATTTGCGTTTTGGTAATCGCGTTGAATTGTACCGCTTTCAATTTCTTCTTTGGCTTCATCAACCATTTTATCTAAATATTTATTTGTAGTGAAGTCAGTCCCGATTAAATAGCCTTCGCCTAGAGAAACTGAGAAAGTACATAGACTACTACAACAACGAGAGAATATCTCTCAAACTAAAAGGACTGAGTCCGGTACAGTACCGAACTCAGTCCCAAGAAAACTAAATACTATTAAATTTTTTGTCCAACTTTTGGGGTACACCCCATATCCTTGTTCTCTCCTATGTTTTTTATATTAAATTAAAAAGTCGGATGTTCTTTTACGAATATCCAACTTTAAGCTATCATTTGAAGGCTGTTTTTTATTTTATTTGGTGTTTTTTGTTGTATTTTTCGGAAATCCCTTTCACTATTGAAAGCAAAATCAAAGTTTCTTATAAAAACGGGTTGATTATTGATGACTTGTCGATGGATACATTTAAAAATTATGATTTTAAAAATGCAAAACTAGAAACGATAGAAGTTTCCGGTCAAGATAAAGAC
>OJKC01001585.1_pt1 | contig 13797 bp, 12 predicted proteins | sample 1596401 | NCBI WGS metagenome assembly OJKC01 (sample SAMEA4350162, study PRJEB24818) | metagenome | biome: human; feature: gut; material: faeces | place: Denmark | collected 2013-09 | reverse complement strand
AGTAAATTCGAGCTGAAATTGGCTGCAAAAACGCCCGCATGCTGACGCATGCGGGCGTTTTTTCGGTCGATTTCAGCCGGATAGACACAGGCAAAACCGTGTGTTTTCTTGTGTCAGGCGGCCTTTTGCCGGTCTTTTTTTGCTTGTTGCGCGGCGCGGACGACCCTGCCCGCCCGAAGGGATACCGCACGGGCACGGCGGGGCGATGTGGGCATCGCCCCCTACGAAAAGACAGACAAGCGTGTCCGCATAACGGATGTAGGGGACGGCGTCCTGCCGTGGAGCGCAGCGGAACAAATGTCCTTGGGGTACGACGTCCCGTTTCGCACCGTCCTTATTCTGCATCGCAGGGGCGGATGCCCACATCCGCCCTAACAGCGCGAAGCGCTGTCATTCCGAGCCAGTGACCGTGTCACTGGCGTGGGAATCCGTTCCCCGTACAGCGCGGACATTTTTCGCCCTTTTGGAACCTTTTTCCGCCCCGCTGCGTCCAACCGACAGGCAACGAACTTGTTCAAAATATTTTCATATCTTTCCTGTTGCCATTTTGTAACTATTTATATATAATGGTATTTGTGGTCGGGTTTGGCCACAATATGTTGCACTTTGCCGAACAGGAGCGCTGCTATGATTCGTTTGATAGATGCAGAGAAGATATACGACAACGGGACTCACGCCCTGAAGGGCGTCTCCTTTACCGTGGACGACGGGGAATTCGTCTTTCTGGTGGGACCCTCCGGCTCCGGAAAATCCACCATCATCAAGCTGCTCACCGGCGAGGTGGTGCCCACCTCCGGCCGCGTCATGGTCAACGGCTTCTCCATGAGCCGTATTGCCGACCGGCAGCTGCCCTACATGCGCCGAACTATCGGCGTTATCTTCCAGGATTTCCGCCTTATCGCCAATAAGACCGTCCGCGACAATCTGGCGCTGGCCATGCGCGCCGTGGGCGCGTCGCCCCGTGAGCTGAAAAACCGCATCCCCTATGTGCTGGAGCTGGTGGGACTGGCCGACAAGGAGAACTGCTACCCCGACCAGCTGTCCGGCGGCGAGCAGCAGCGCGTGGCCATCGCCCGCGCGCTGGTGAACAACCCCTCCACCGTGGTGGCCGATGAGCCTACCGGCAACCTTGACCCCGCCCGTTCTCTGGAGATCATGACGCTGCTGGAACGCATCAACGCACTGGGCACCACCGTCATCGTCGTTACCCACGAGCGGGGACTGGTCAACCAGTTCAACAAGCGCATTATCCTGCTGAACGACGGTCTTGTGATCGGGGACGGCATGGGCAGCTATGAGGTATGACACATGAAGCATGATTTCAAGTTTTTCGTCAAAGAGGGCGCCAGCAACATGTTCTCCCACGGGTTCATGTCCTTTGCCGCCATCGGTGTCACCGTGGCCTGTCTGCTGATCATGGGCACCTTCACGCTGGTGGCCTATAACGCCAACCGGAATCTGGCCGACCTCCAGCAGGAGAACGCCATCGTCGCCTTTGTGGACGAGACGCTGACCGAGCCGGAGGCACGCGCCCTCCAGACCCAGATAGAGGCCACCGGCAACGTGGCTGACTGCACCTTCGTCACCCGCACCGAGGCCCGCGACGCCTATGTGGAGAAATACGATGACTCCGACGTGTACGGCGACCTGGATCCCACCGTGTTCCGCCACCGCTTTGTTATCCACGTCACCGACCCCGACCGCATCATGGAGACGCGCACCGCCGTGGAGAACATTCCCGGCATCGCCAAGGCGCGGGCGGACGAGGCCGTGGCCAACGGCTTCACCACCGTCCGCAATGTGGCCGGTGTCATCTCCATCGCCCTCATCGCCATATTGCTGCTGGTGTCCGTGTTCATCATCTCCAACACCATCAAGCTCACCACCTTCGACCGCCGGGACGAGATCGCCATTATGAAGATGGTAGGCGCTACCAACGGGTTCATCCGCTGGCCCTTCGTCTACGAGGGGCTGCTGTTGGGGCTGTTCAGCGCCGTCATCGCCTTCGGCCTTCAGTGGGGGCTGTATGCCGCTGTTGCGCAGGGCATTGCCAATTCCGATTCCCTGCAGATCCTCCGCGTGGTGCCCTTCACCGAAATATGGTACTATGTGGCGCTGGTATTTCTGGGAGCCGGCATCCTTGTGGGCGTAGGCGGCAGCCTGACCGCCATCCGCCGCTTCCTCCGAGTGTAAGAAAGGAGATCACGCATGAAATCCACAAAACGCATCCTCTGCGCTTTTCTGGCCGTTCTGACCCTGCTGACGCTGGCGGCTGCCGGCTCCGTCCGCCCTGCCTACGCCGCCAAGACTGCGGCGGAGCTGGAGGAGGAGCAGCGCAAGGCCGCCCAGATCGCCGCACTGGAACAGAAAAAGAAGGAGCAGCAGGAAAAGCTCAAGGATCTGGAAAAGCAGATCGCCGAGGCCAAGGCCAAGAAAGAGGACGTCATGGTCACCAAGAAGCTGCTGGATCAGCGCAACCAGCTGCTGCTGGAGCAGATCGACGACACCCAGAACCAGATCGACGATGCCGCCGCCCAGATCGCCCGCTACGAGCTGCTGGAGCAGGAGCAGTATGAGCTGTTCTGCCAGCAGGTGCGCAGCGAGGAGGAGCGCGGCAGCCTCAGCTATCTCTCCGTTCTCTTCAAGGCCACCAGCATGGCCGACCTGCTCAACCGCATGGAATTCGTCAACGAGGTGGCCGAGTATAACAAGACCCTCATCGCCGCCATGAAGGAGACGCGGGAGAACATCAAGGCGGAAAAGACCGAGATGGAGGCCAAGGAAGCCCAGCTGGGCGAGCAGCAGGACGAGCTGCAGGGCAAGCTGGACGAGACGACCAAGCTCATGAACGAGTACGCCGCCGACCAGAAAGCGTTGGAGAAGATGCATGCGGCAGAGGAAAAGGCGGCAGACGAGATCGATGCGCAGATCGCAAGGCTGATTGCCGACTCCGACGTGGTGCCCGGCTCCGAGGGCTTTATCTGGCCGGTAAGCACCAGCAAGATGATCAGCTCGCCTATTGGCTCCCGTGTAGCGCCCGGCGGCTTCGGCAGTACCAACCATAAGGGCGTGGACATCTGCAACGTGGGCTATACCAGCAGCGTCTACGCTACCAAGAGCGGCCGTGTGCTGCTGACCAACTCCAGCGGCTGGGGCGGCGGCTACGGCAACTACGTGGTCATCGACCACGGCGGCGGCCTGACGACGCTGTATGCCCACATGAGTGTGGTCAAGGTCTCTCCGGGCGACACCGTGTCGCAGGGGACGGTTATCGGCGTCACCGGCAACACCGGCGCCTCCACCGGCCCCCACCTTCACTACGAGGTACGCACGACTACCATTGTGAACGGCAAAAGCGTGACGGTGTACCAGAATCCCCTGAACTACCTGCCCGGCTATATCGCCGCGTGGTAAAACCGCATATCCTGACCCCTGTCCCATATAATAGTGGGACAGGGGTCTTTGCTGTGCGCGGCGAACCTCTTATCTCGTTTTGTAGGGGCGGACGACTCTGTCCGCCCCGGATGACCGCCGAAAGGAACTTCCATGCTTGTTTACATAACTTCCGGACAGAAAACGGATATTACCACCATCAACATGGACGGTCTGCCCCTTCATCACCTGTCTGTGGGGAGGGGCTATCTCGCCCGCCGACGGGCTGTTCGGTGGCTGCGTGAGCTGTATGTCTCCGGCGTCCGCCGCTGCGTCTGCGCCGATGCTGCCCTCCTGCCGCTGGCGGAACAGGTAGACATAACGCCATATCCCGTCCTGCCGCTGCGCCTTGCCCTGCTGGACGGCCTGCTGGATGTCCTCTGTCCCGGCGGTCTGCAAAACGCCGCCGTTTTGCTGCGCTGCGGCAGGGGAGGGGAGGCCGCTGCCCGCGCCGCCGCGCCTGTTCTCGCCCGCCGCGCCCGGTATCTGTCGCTGGACGACCCACCCCACCTGCTGGCGCAGGAGCTGCTGTACCGCTGGGGCGTCTCGCCCGGCGACGGCGGCCGCCCCGCGGCGCTGACCGTCCTCTGCGGCGACTGTCCGCCGCCGGAGGCCGCGCCGGTGCTGTACCTCACCGCCGACTGCGCCGCCCGCCAGCGGCTCCTCTGGACATCCCCCCGCATGCCCGCGCCCCAGCCGCCGGCGGCGGAACAGCTGGCCGCCGCGCTGCTGGATGCCGGAAAATGGTTCCCATCGGACATTCATATCACTTCCTTGCTTGACATACACACCAAAAGTCACTATAATGCAACGTGACATATTGTTTTTATCCCGCACGACGGGTATTCTTTTAGCAGAAAGGGACATGCAGCATGGCAAAGGAATTCAAAATGAGCCAGGCTCGTTACGACGAGCTGAAGCAGGAGCTGGATTACAGCAAAACCACCCGCGCCGACGAGGTAGCGGAGCTGATCAAGGAGGCCCGCGGCTTCGGCGACCTCAGCGAGAACAGCGAGTATGACGAGGCGAAAAACGAGCAGGGCAAGCTCTACTCCCGCATCGCCGAGCTGGAGGACATCCTTCTCCACGCCGTTATCGTGGACGAGAGCGAGATGGACTCCGACAAGATCTCCATCGGGTGCCTGGTCACCGTCACCAATATGGACACACGAAAGCAGCTGCCCGCCTATAAGATCGTCGGCTCTCAGGAGGCCGACGTGATGAGCCGCGCCATCAGCGAGGACTCACCCTTTGGCAAGGCGCTGATGGGCCGCAAGGCGGGCGAGGAAGTGACCGTGGAGGCGCCCAGGGGCGTGATCCACTACCGTGTTGACAAGATTGAACGCTGACCACCGCCGTCACCGGCGGTAACGATACAAAGGAGGCTGCACTATGGCAGACGAAACCAACCGCAACGTGACCGAACAGCCCCAGGACATGGGTGAGTTGCTGCGCATCCGCCGCGACAAGCTGAAGGCGCTGCAGGACGAGGGACGCGATCCCTTTACCATTACCAAGTTCGACGTCACCCACCACACCCAGGACATTAAGGACAACTTTGACGCGCTGGAGGGCAAGCCCGTTTCCGTGGCCGGCCGCCTGATGAGCAAGCGCGGCATGGGCAAGGTGTCTTTCTGCGACCTGCAGGATAAAACCGGCCGCATCCAGCTCTACGCCCGCAAGGACGAGATGGACGCGGACAACTACGACCGCTTCAAGAAGTACGACATCGGCGACATCGTCGGCGTCAACGGCGAGGTGTTCCGCACCCAGCGGGGCGAGATGTCCGTCCGTGCCCACGATATTACCCTGTTGAGCAAGTCCCTGCGGCCCCTGCCGGAGAAGTTCCACGGCCTGACCGACAAGGAGATCCGCTACCGCCAGCGGTATGTGGACCTCATCATGAACCCCGAGAGCAAGCGGAACTTCGAGATCCGCAGCCGCTTCGTGGCGTTCCTGCGCCGCTATCTGGACAGTCTGGGCTTCATGGAGGTGGAGACGCCTGTCCTCAGCCCCATTGCCGGCGGCGCCAACGCCCGCCCCTTCATCACCCACCACAACGCGCAGGACATCGACATGTACATGCGCATCGCCACCGAGCTGCACCTGAAGCGGCTCATCGTGGGCGGCATGGAGCGCGTGTACGAGGTGGGACGCATCTTCCGCAACGAGGGCATGGACACCAAGCACAACCCGGAATTCACCACCTGCGAGCTGTATCAGGCGTATACGAATCTGGACGGCATGATGGACATTCTGGAGGGCATCCTCACCGGTGCCGCGAAGGAAATTCTGGGCACCTATCACATCAAGTGGCTGGGTCACGACATCGACCTGACCCCCTCCTGGCAGCGCGTTACCATGGCCGACGCGGTGAAGAACGTCACCGGCGCGGACTTCATGGCCTGCATCGGCGACGCCGACAAGGGCGTGGAGTTGGCCAAGAGCGTGGGCGTGGACATGGACGGCGTGCCCCACACCTGGGGCAATGCCCTGTATGAGACGTTCGACCAAAAGGTGGAGGAGACGCTGGTGCAGCCCACCTTCATCACCATGTACCCCGTGGAGGTCAGTCCGCTGGCCAAGCGCAGCCCCACCCAGCCGGAGCTGACGGAGCGCTACGAGATGTTCATCTGCGGCTGCGAGATGGGCAACGCCTTCTCCGAGCTGAACGACCCCATCGACCAGTACGAGCGCTTCAAGGCGCAGGCCGAAAAGCGCGCCAACGGCGACGAGGAAGCCGACATGATGGACGAGGACTTCGTCATGGCGCTGGAGTACGGTATGCCGCCCACCGGCGGTCTGGGCTTCGGTATCGACCGCTGCTCCATGATGCTCTGCGGCACTGACTCCATCCGCGACGTCATCCTGTTCCCCACAATGAAGCCGTTGGACTCTGACAAGAAGGCTTCCAAGGAAGTTTCGGCTCCTGCGGAGGCTGCTCAGGCGGCTCCCGTTGTGGAGGAAAAAATCGATTTTTCCAATGTGGAGATCGAGCCGCTGTTCAAGGACTATGTGGACTTCGACACCTTCGCCAAGAGCGATTTCCGTGCCGTAAAGGTCAAGTCCTGCGAAGCCGTGAAGAAGTCCAAAAAGCTCTTAAAGTTCGTTTTGGACGACGGCACCGGCACAGATCGGGTCATTTTGAGCGGTATTCACGACTATTACGAGCCGGAAGAGCTGGTTGGAAAGACCTGCATCGCCATCACCAATCTCCCGCCCCGCCCCATGATGGGCATTGATTCCTGCGGTATGCTGATCTCCGCCGTGCATCACGAAAACGGCGAAGAAAAGCTCCATTTGCTGATGGTCGATTCTCACATCCCCGCCGGCGCAAAGCTCTATTGATCCCATAGACTGAAATAAGAAAAGCAGCCCGTCCGGGCTGCTTTTCTTATTTCAGCCTGTCGATGAACCCACCCGGTCGCAAATATCGGAGGCCGTAGGGCGGGACCCATGTGTCCCGCTGCGCAAGGGGATACGGATTCCCCTTGCCTCCCTCTGCGAGGGAGGTGGCAGCGCGAAGCGCTGGCGGAGGGAGAGATTCCACACGGTTTTCTCTCCCTCAGTCGGCTGCGCCGACAGCCCCCTCCCAGAGGGGGCCTCGCAGCACGGCACCGCCGCGCTGACGGGACGTCGTACCCCAAGGGCATTTGTTCCGCTGCGCTCCACGGCAGGACGCCGTCCCCTACGCCCAATGTGCGGACGCGCCCGCCTGTCCTTTCGTAGGGGGCGATGCCCACATCGCCCCGCCGGAATCAATGCACATTCTGCGGCGGGACACATGGGTCCCGCCCTACAGGGTGCATGTGTCCGGGCGGACAGGGTCGATGAACCCACCCGGTCGCAAATATCGGAGGGAGGGTTAGTGTGAAAGGGAACCGTCAGGGTTCCCTTTCGCGTCCAATCACCCGCCGCAGCGACCAAAATCGCAAAATAAAATACAGTTTTTTATTTTGCGATTTTGCAGGCAGCTTGTCAAAAAAGTCCGTTGGGACTTTTTTGACAAGCTGAAATAAGAAAAGCAGCCCGTCCGGGCTGCTTTTCTCGTTTATACAACATAGCGGACGGCGTCCCGGCGCTGCTTCCTCAGAACTCCGGATAGCCCTCCTTCAGTGTCTCGTCGTAATGGGCGCGGTCGCCGCCGATGAATTTGGGGCGCGTCCGCGCCGCCAGCAGAATGGCGTCTCCGATGTGGTTCTGCGCCAGCCGTACCGGCACCGCCACCTTCTTCAGGTGCATGCCGATCAGCGTTCCGCCGATGTCCAGCCCGGCGTCCGCCCGGATCTCCTCCACCGCCACCGGGTGCTTGCACGCCTTATAGGTGGCCGTGGCAAAGGAGCTGCCCGCCTTGGGCTGGGGCACCACGTTGACGATGTCCAGCGTGGGCACGGCCTCGTGCTCCACAATAATGGCGCGGTTCAGGTGCTCACAGCACTGGGCGGCGATGTACACGCCCATAGGCGCGAACACGCTGTGCAGCCCCTCAAAGATGGCGTCCGCCACCTCCGGCGTGGACCAGCTGCCCACCTTCTTGCCTACCACCTCGCTGGTGCTGCATCCCACCACCACGATCTGCCCCCGGCGCAGGTGCGCCGCCTCTGCCAGCTCTCCTGCCGCAGCCGCGGCCTGCTGCCGTACCTCGTCCAGCAGACTCCTGTTCTCCACATCATGCACGATACCTGCCATGAAAAACACCTCATTCCCACAGAATATGGCGAGCCGCCCTGCGGCTCGCCATACAGTATATCACACGCTAACCTTTTCTTCAAGATGCGTCCGCCGTGCCACCTGCAAAAGCAGGAACCCGGCCACCAGACCCACGGCGCCCTGCACCAGATTGCCCGGCACACTGGCCGCCGCGCCGATGCCCTTGCCCAGCAGCAGCGCCGCGTAGCCGAAGTACCCGGCCACCATCACGACCTCCGCCGCTACGCCGCCGATCAGCGCCCCGGCGGTGTTCTTGCGGAACGCCTTGAACACCAGCGCCGCCACCAGCGCCATAGCGCCCTTGATGATCAGCGTGCCCGGCGCGTAGTGACCGTAGCCCAGCAGCAGGTCAGCCAGCATGGAGCCGATGCCGCCTGCGGCCGCGCCCCACCACGGGCCCAGGAGCCAGCCGCTCAACAGCACAAAGCAGTCGCCCAGATTCACATACCCGTTCATGGGGGAGGGAATCTGCACCACCATGGTGGCCACGCAGGACAGCGCCGCCAGCACAGCCGCCGTCACCATCGTTCTGATCTTCTTGTCGGACATAGTATCATTCTCCTTTTGTACCGGGGCGGTGTGAACTGCCCCTTGATTTTCTGTTCAATTCGTATTATAGTAGGAACTGGTATGATTAAAATATCCATTTTGATTTTACTTGTTAATACCAGATAGGAGGCGCAGCCATGCTCACCTACGCACTGGATAAAACAGCCGGCGTCAGCCTGTACGAGCAGCTGTACCGCCGCGTCAAGGAGGACATCCTCTCCGGCCGTCTGGCGGCGGGGGAGAAGCTGCCCAGCAAGCGGGCGCTGGCCGCCCATCTGGAGGTCAGCGTCATCACCGTGAAGAACGCCTACGAGCAGCTCATGGCCGAGGGCTATCTCACCGGCGTGGAGAAGAAGGGCTACTTCGTCAGCTCCGTCCTGCCGCCCCTGCCCTCCCAGCCGCCGCCCGTGACGCAGGACGCGCCGGAGCCGGGCGAGCGCACATGGTTCCTTGACCTTGTCACCAACTCCATCGACGCGGAGGACTTCCCCTTCACCGTCTGGGCGCGGCTCATGCGCCAGACCATTCTGGAGCAGGGCACCGGCCTCCTCCACCCCACGCCGCCCCAGGGCGCGTGGGCGCTGCGCCGCGCCATCGCCGACCATCTGCGCCAGTTCCGGGGCATGGCCGTGGGCGCGGAGCAGATCATCGTGGGTGCCGGCACCGAGGTGCTGTACAGCCTGCTGGTGCAGCTTCTGGGACGTGAGCCGACCTACGGCGTGGAGGATCCCGGCTACGGCAAGATCGCCCGCATCTACCGCGCCTGCGGCGCTTCGGTGGCGGCGGTGCCGCTGGACGGCGACGGCCTGTCCGTGCAGGAGCTGCGGCGCAGCGGCGCGGACGTGGTGCACATCTCCCCCAGCCACCACTACCCCACCGGCCGCGTCATGCCCATCACCCGCCGTCAGGAGCTGCTGCGCTGGGCGCAGGAGAAGCCGGAGCGCATCATCCTGGAGGACGACTACGACAGCGAGTTCCGCTTCGTGGGACGTCCCATCCCCACCCTGTTCTCCGTGGACGACAGCGGGCAGGTGGTGTATCTCAACACCTTCTCCAAGACCATCGCCCCCTCCATCCGCATCAGCTTCATGGTGCTGCCCCGCCGCCTGCTGGCGGACTTCCGGCAGAAGCTGGGCTTCTACGCCTGCACCGTCTCCGCCTTCGAGCAGTACACCCTCGCCCAGTTCCTGTCCGGCGGCTGGTACGAAAAGCACCTGAGCCGCATGCGCAAGCACTACCGCCAGAAGCGGGACGCCGTCATCGCCGCCCTGCGGCAAAGCCCCCTGTCGCCCCACGCCGCCATCGCCGAGGAGGACGCCGGCCTGCACTTCCTGCTGCGGCTGGACGGCGCACCGCCCGACGACGTGCTGCGCCGCGCGGCGGAGGAGCGCGGCATCCGTCTGGCTATGCTGTCCGACTACTACCAGTCCCCGCGCGAAGCGCCCCAGCACGTTCTGGTGGTGAATTACACCGGCATCGACACCGAAAAGCTCCCCACGGCGCTGGCGCGTCTGGCGGAGCTGTGGCCATCATAAAAGGAGGTACCCACCATGTATGACGAACTGACCCGCTCCGACCTGCAAAAAATGCAGGAGGAGATCGACTACCGCGTCCAGCAGCTGCGCCCGAAGCTGATCGAGGACGTGCAGACCGCCCGCGCCTTCGGCGACCTCAGCGAAAACTTCGAATACAAGTGCGCCAAGCAGGACAAGAACCGCAACGACGCCCGCATCCGCTATCTCCAGCGCATGATCAAGACCGCCAGGGTCATCGAGGACACCTCCGGTGCGGACACCGCCGGGCTGTACGATACCGTGGAGATCTTCATGGAAAACATGGGCAAAAGCCGCAGCATCGTGCTGGTCACCACCCTGCGGCAGGACGCCCTCAAGGGACTCATCAGCAAGGAATCCCCCGTTGGCCGCGCCGTGCTGGGCAAACGGGTGGGCGACCGCGTCTATGTGGACATGGGCGGCGGCAAGGGCTACTACGTCCAGATCCGCGCCATCCGCAAGGGCACGGACGACGGCAGCGTGCCCATCGGCAGCTTCTGAGAACGGTTTCACGCGGAAAAGCGCGCGCAATTTAAAGTGCAAAAGCCCACGGCGTTTCCCTGAAAAGAGGCGGAATTGCTCCGTTTTTTCTGCATAGTGAAATGAATACCGTGATTTGCCAAATTGCACAAAAAGCGGCGAAAAAGTTTTGTGGTTTTGCGAGGGGGGAATTCTCCGAAACCCCCTTGTGAATTCCTCCAAATGGTGTTATTATCAGCATTGGTAGCGTATGGGTCGTCTGCGTACATGCACATCTCGTACGTCTGCGGAACAAAATTTTAGGAGGAATTTAATATGAATGCTTATCTGGCAAGCGTTCTGGAGAACGTCAAGACCAAGCATGGCAACGAGCCTGAGTTCGTACAGACCGTGGAAGAGGTCCTGTCCTCTCTGGAGCCTGTGATCGAGAAGCACCCCGAGTATGAGAAGGTCGATCTGCTGGGTCGCATGGTCGAGCCCGAGCGTATGTTCACCTTCCGCGTTGTGTGGTGCGATGACAACGGTCAGTGGCACACCAACCGCGGCTGGCGCTGCCAGTTCAACGGCGCTATCGGCCCCTACAAGGGCGGCCTGCGCTTCCAGAAGAACGTGTACGAAGGCATCATTAAGTTCCTCGGTTTCGAGCAGACCTTCAAGAACAGCCTGACCGGCCTGCCCATCGGCGGCGCCAAGGGCGGTTCCGACTTCGATCCCGCCGGCAAGTCCGACGCCGAAGTCATGCGCTTCTGCCAGAGCTTCATGACCGCTCTGTACCGCTACATCGGGCCGGACATCGACGTTCCCGCCGGTGACATGGGCGTGGGCGGCCGCGAGATCGGCTACCTGTACGGCCAGTATCGCCGTCTGAAGGGCGTTTGGGAGAACGGCGTTCTCACCGGTAAGGGTCTGAGCTACGGCGGTTCCCTGATCCGTCCCGAGGCCACCGGCTACGGCGCTATGTACTACCTGCAGGAAGTGCTGAAGCACGAGAACGACACCATCGAGGGCAAGCGCATCGCTATCTCCGGCTACGGCAACGTGGGCTGGGGCATCATGAAGAAGGCCGCTCAGCTGGGCGCCAAGGTCACCTACTTCGCCGGCCCCGACGGTTACGTCCACGATCCCGATGGCGTTATCACCGACGAGAAGCTGAACTTCATCCTGGAGATGCGCGCTAAGGATCCTATGCACTGCAAGCCCTATGCCGACAAGTTCGGCTGCGAGTTCGTTCCCGGCGAGAAGTGCTGGGGCGTCAAGGATGTGGACGTGTACATGCCCGCCGCTATGCAGAACGACGTCAAGATGGAGTCCGCTGAGAAGATCGCTGCTTCCGGCGTGAAGTACTACATCGAGGTCGCCAATATGCCCACCACCAACGATGCTCTGAACTATCTGCGTGCGCAGAAGGGCATCATCGTGGCTCCCTCCAAGGCTGTTAACGCCGGCGGCGTGGGCGTCTCCGCTCTGGAGATGGCGCAGAACTCCGAGCGTCTGGTCTGGACTGCCGAGGAAGTCGACCATCAGCTGCACAAGATGATGGAGAACATCCACAAGGTGTCCGCCGAGGCCGCTGCCGAGTACGGTCTGGGTTACGATCTGGTGGCTGGCGCCAACATCGCCGGCTTCAAGAAGGTCGCCGAGGCTATGATGGAGCAGGGCTGCTTCTAAGTCGAACGCCTGATATAACCAAATCAAAAAGAGCTGCCTTCGGGCAGCTCTTTTTCTTTGTACAGGAGGTAGGGGCGGACGACTCTGTCCGCCCCGTAAAACGCCGCACCCTGTAGGGCGGGACCCGTGTGTCCCGCCGCCTCGTCAGCACGTCAGCGCTGCCATTCGTAGGGGCGGACGGCTCTGTCCGCCCCGTAAAACGCTGCACCCTGTAGGGCGGGACCCGTGTGTCCCGCCGCCGGTTCCTGTCATTCCGAGCCAGTGACCGTGTCACTGGCGTGGGAATCCGTTCTCCGCGCACATGGCGCGGTTTTCCACTAAATGCGAATACGACAAAATATTTTGCTTACAAAAACAATTCTTGACTCCACACGGCTGATATGCTAATATGCAACTATAAGGGCGTTAACAAGCACAGTAAAATGTGCATTTTGACCAAAAGCCCGCCATATTGGAAAGGAGGTACCCCATGCGTAAAAAGAAAACCAACACCCTCTCCCGCCTGGCCTGCCTGCTGCTGACCGTCTCCCTGCTGTGGCTGCTGCCCGCCTGCGGCAGCGGCTCCGCGTCCCCGTTTCCGCCTGCGGAGGAGACGGTGCGCGCCGCTGCGGAAAAGCTGGACTGGACGCTGCTGCCGGAGGAAACGCAGGTCTGGGCAGAGGATCAGATCCTCTACACCCTGAAAACCAACAGTCAGATGGACGTGGCGCTCTCCTGCGCCGTGGTGAAGGGAAAGCGAACCCTGACGGAAAACTGCACCGCCGCCGGGCTTCCGGCCGAGCCGGTGTTTACCTGGGAGGACTGGAAGAAGGCTATCTCGCTGGCGGAGACGCTGTACGGCGGCTTCTCCGAGGGCGAGCTGTACCAGACCCTGTCCGCGCTGGACATACCGGAGCCGGAGGATCCCGCCACGGGAGCGCCTTCCGCCACCGGGCAGGGCGCCATCAGCTGGGAAGCGGAGCTTCCCGCGGCCTATGCGCGGGTCTGGTACACGGTGGCCGCCGGCACCACGGAGAGCAGCTTTGCCTCCACGGACGTGCAGGATTGGCGTATGACCTTCAGCATCTCCCTCTATGCGTCTAAGGACGCCTACGAGAGCGAGCGCACCTGACAGAACAAAAAAACGACCCCCGGCCAAAGGCCGCCTGACACAAGAAAACACACGGTTTTGCCTGTGTCTATCCGGCTGAAATCGACCGAAAAAACGCCCGCATGCGTCAGCATGTGGGCGTTTTTACAGCCAATTTCAGTTCGAATTTACTTTGGCAAAACTGCTTCGCACCGAAAAAGAGCGCGTCTTGTGCAGAGCCGAGGCGCGTCGCCGCAGGCATACTGGATGTCTGTCAAGGCGGCGCAACGACGGGGCTGCGCGAAACGCGCCTTTTGCGGCGTATGTTTTCTTATG
>OJKC01001582.1_pt1 | contig 13826 bp, 10 predicted proteins | sample 1596401 | NCBI WGS metagenome assembly OJKC01 (sample SAMEA4350162, study PRJEB24818) | metagenome | biome: human; feature: gut; material: faeces | place: Denmark | collected 2013-09 | reverse complement strand
CCTCCTTAGAATGGTAAACAACCTTGATGATGAACGATCTGCGGGCCCGATACCAAAACAGCTCCCGACTGGAAGCAATCGGGAGCTGTAAAGCTCGGTGGAACCGCGGAACGCTTAGTTGTAGCGGCGCTCCTTGATCTCGGTCACGATATTGTTGATGAAGGCATCCAGCTCCTGCGCGGTGGTTTCGCCCTTGCGATCACGCACACTGATGTTGCCAGCCTCGGCCTCCTTAGCGCCCAGCACCAGCATGTAGGGCACGCGGTCAACTTGCTGGGCTTCACGGATCTTGTAACCGATCTTCTCATTGGATTCATCCAGCACAACGCGCACACCGGCAGCGGTCAGCTTGTCGGCAACGGTGCGGGCGTAATCCAGCGTCTTTTCGCTGACGGGCAGAACCTTGACCTGGGTGGGAGCCAGCCAGGTGGGGAAGCGACCCTTAGTCTCTTCGATCAGATAAGCCATGAAGCGGTCCAGAGAACCCAGGATGGCACGGTGCAGCACAACGGGGGTCTTCTCGCTGCCGTCCTTGTCGATGTAGGTCAGGTGGAACTTGGCAGGCAGGCAGAAGTCCAGCTGGCAGGTGGACAGGGTGTACTCTGCACCGACAGCGGGCTTAACGTTGACGTCCAGCTTCGGGCCATAGAAAGCAGCTTCGCCGATCTCCTCGGTAAAGTTGATGCCCAGCTCGGTCAGAACTTCGCGCAGAGCGTTCTCGGCATGGTTCCACATAGCGTCGTCGTCATGGTACTTCTTCTTGTCGGCGGGGTCACGCAGGGACAGCACGCAGCGGTAATCAGTGATGTTGAAATCCTTGTAGACGTCAAAGATCAGGCTGCAGACATTGGCAACTTCGCTCTTGATCTGCTCCGGGGTGCAGAACAGGTGGGCGTCGTTCTGGCAGAAATGACGGCCGCGCTCAATGCCTTTCAGGGTGCCGCTGGACTCATAACGGAAGTCGTGGGCAATTTCGCCAATGCGGATGGGCAGCTGGCGGTAGCTGTGCGGGCGGTTGGCGTAGATCATCATGTGGTGGGGGCAGTTCATCGGGCGCAGAACATAGCTTTCACCCTCCATCTCCATGGCGGGGAACATGTTCTCACGGTAATGATCCCAGTGGCCGGAAGTCTTGTACAGGTTCACGGTGCCGATGCAGGGGGTCATAACGTGCAGGTAGCCGCGCTCGCGCTCCTTGCCCTTGATGTAATCTTCCAGCTGCTGCCAGATGATGTAGCCGTTGGGCAGGAACATGGGCAGGCCGCGGCCAACCAGGTCGTCGGTCATGAACAGGCGCATTTCCTTGCCGATCTTGCGGTGGTCGCGCTCGCGGGCTTCCTGCTGCTGCTTTTCCCAGGCTTCCAGCTCTTCCTGGTTGCGGAAAGCAACGCCGTTGATGCGGGTCAGCATCTTGTTCTCTTTGTCATTCTTCCAGTAAGCGCCGCTCTGCTGGGTGATCTTGAACGCCTTCAGAGCCTTGGTGTAGGTCAGGTGGGGTCCGATGCACATATCAACGTACTCGCCCTGCTGGTAGAAGCTGAACTCGGTCTCATCGGCCAGGTCGTCCATATGCTCCAGCTTATAGTGCTCCTGGCGCTCGGTCATCAGCTTCACAGCTTCATCGCGCGGCAGGATGAACGGCTTGATGGCAAGGTTTTCCTTGCAGATCTTCTTCATTTCCTTTTCAATGTTGGTAAGGTCTTCATCGCTCAGTTTGGTATCGCCCAGGTCAACATCATAGAAAAAGCCGTTTTCGGTAGCGGGGCCAAAGGCAAAGTCGGCCTGCGGATACAGGCGCTTGATGGCCTGTGCCATAATGTGGGCAGCCGTATGGCGCAGAACGTGCAGTTCTTCTTCTTTCGGGCATTCGGCAACAGTGCCGTCTTTGTAAATGATTTTCATTGGTAAACGCTCCTTTGGGTAAACAAAAATGCTCCATCCCATTCTTGACCATAAACGGGATGAAGCATACAAATTCATACTCCACGGTTCCACCCGAATTGGACGCGGCAAAGCATCCCACTCGTAAAACAAAGGCCCAAAGCCCTGTTTTGTAAGCGCCGGTAACGGGGCGCTACCCCGGCGAAGGTTCGCCTTTGCACTCGGCAGTGGTAACTGTGCTGCCCGCCTGCAAAACCGCTTGCACCACGCCAAATTCGGCGGCGGTTCTCTCTTTTGCGCGTTCCAGCATGTATTGTCTGCCTCAACGTTTTATTCAGGATGAAGTTGCCTTTACTATATACCACCCCGGCGGGGAAGTCAAGGGGGCAACGCAAAATTTTACACCGTAACAAAAGATGACCTTTGCCCAAAACTGTGATATGATGGAAAAAACGGGCCGCACCCGGCAGGGGCTCCCGGCCCGCTTTGCCATCGGCTACTCCCAATTCATCATAAAAATACAGACAGGACCCCTGCTTTGAAGCTGGCAGGCGGCCCCGCAGGTGCATTTCTGCCAATTTTTGTGTCAGGTGGGAACGTTCACGGTGTTGTAACAATTCCTTGACAATTTCCTGCAATGTAGCTACAATATTAGATAGGACTTAAGGGTGTCGCCCATCGGGAACGCCGCTTTTCAGATATTTGTTTTACCGCCGCAAATTTGGCGTTTTTTCGTTTTATTTGTGTATATGGGGCTTGAGGTGTATCCGCTTTTGGGTATGCTTTGGATTATCGCCCCATTTTGTATAGAATATCGCAGGCAGTATTTGAACCGCAAAGGTCAGCCCCTTGCGCTGTAAGATGCTGGCAGTGTACCCATGGTAGCTGCCAGATAAAACAGGCGCGGGCTGCCCGGGCTTTTCAGGTATGCCAGAAATAAAAGCGTTCCGCTTGTGCTGCGCCCTCCTGCATTTGATTTGAGTTTTGTAAGGAGTGAAACTGCCATGCCCCCAATTTTGATGTGGGTGCTGGTTGTCGTTGCCGCTGCCGTGTGCGGGGCGCTTGGTTATTATTTTGGCGGGGAAAACCGGAAGCGTACCGCCGAAGCCAAGATCGGCTCTGCCGAAGAGGAAGCCAAACGCATCGTGAACGATGCTATCAAGGCTGCCGAGCAGAAGCGCAAGGAAACCATCATCGAGGCCAAAGACGAGGCGTTCAAGCTGAAAGCTGACGCCGACAAGGAAATCAAGGACCGCCGCGCGGAGATCAGCCGCCAGGAACGCCGCATGGACCAAAAGGAGGAAGCGCTGGATAAGCGCACCGCCGCCATGGAGCGCAAGGAAGAGGACCTGAAAAAGCGCGGCGAACTGGTGGAAGCTCGCCTGGACGAACTGGAACAGCTCAAGCTGCGCCAGACCGAAAAGCTGGAAACCATCGCCGCCATGACCCAGGAAGATGCCCGCGCCGTGTTGTTGAAGAACATTGACGATGAGCTGACCCACGAAAAGGCCATGAAGATCAGCGCCTATCAGGCTAACATGAAGGACGAATGTGATGCCATCGCCCGTGAGCTGGTCGGCCAGGCCATTGCCCGCTGCGCAGCCGATGCCACCAGTGAAGCCACCGTCAGCGTGGTGCCGCTGCCCTCTGACGAGATGAAGGGCCGCATCATCGGCCGCGAGGGCCGCAACATCCGCGCGCTGGAAACTGCCACTGGCTGTGACCTCATTATTGACGATACGCCGGAAGCCATCACCCTTTCCAGCTTTGACCAGACCCGCCGTGAAGTGGCCCGCATGGCCCTGGAGCGCCTGATCGCCGATGGCCGTATCCACCCGGCCCGCATTGAGGAGACCGTGGATAAGTGCCGCCGCGAACTGGAAATTCAGATGAAGCGCGAGGGCGAAAAGGCTGTGATGGACCTTGGTATCCACAGCCTGCATCCCGATTTGGTCAAGCTGATCGGCCGCTTGAAGTATCGCACCAGCTATGGCCAGAATGTGCTGAGCCATTCTCTGGAAGTGGCATGGCTGGCCGGCCTGATGGCTGGCGAGCTTGGCGTGAACGTTCAGCTGGCACGCCGCGCAGGCTTGCTGCATGATATCGGCAAGGCCCTTGACCATGAGATCGAGGGCAGCCATGTGCAGATCGGTGTGGATATCTGCAAGAAGTACCGCGAGAACCCGCAGATTATTCATGCAATCGAAGCCCACCACGGCGATGTGGAGCCCAAGACGGTGCTTGCCTTCATTATTATGGCAGCGGATGCCATCAGCGCAGCCCGCCCCGGTGCCCGCCGTGAAAACATGGAAAGCTATATCAAGCGTTTGGAAACGCTGGAAGCCCTGTGCAACGGCTTTGAGGGCGTTGAAAGCTCTTACGCCGTGCAGGCAGGCCGCGAGGTCCGCATCCTGGTCCAGCCGGATAAGGTTGGTGATGATCAGGTCGTCCTGCTGGCCCGCCAGGTTGCCAAAAAGATCGAGGACGAGCTGGATTACCCCGGCCAGATCAAGGTCAGCGTGATCCGCGAAAGCCGCGCCACCGAGTACGCGAAATAACCAAAGCGAATAAAACAGATGCCGCACCTGGTATGGGTGCGGCATTTTGTATAAGCATTGATTTATCCCGTGGATGCTGCCATATGTTTAACCCCTACAAATGGGGTTCGGCTTGCTGCGGGAATGTAAATGCGTAATAGAGCAAAGCCGCGGCGGGATGAGGTCATTCATCTCCGGCCTAAGAGCCGGGGCGCTGCCCCGGTTGCAGGGTTGCGAGCCAGAAGGTCACATTTGAGTTTACGAAAATGTGATGGCGAGCAATGCAAAACCCAGTGGGTTTTGCAACTGTACGAGCGGGTTTGCATTGCAAACTGACGGGCATTGCCCGTCAAGCGTGCCTCCGAAACGCGCCTGCGGGCGCAGCGCCCTACGAATGCTTATAATGTTTGTTGTACGTTATAAAATGTTTTGCAGGGAACGGTCTTGACCGTTCCGGGGCCTTGCGGCAAATGTGTTTTACGTTTTCCCTCGCAAATCTTGTTGGCTCTGCTCCCTCAATTTTCCCTCTTGCCAAGGGGCATAGAATACGATATAATAAAAAATAATTGTGCGGATTTATGCCCCTGTGGGATGGGCGGTGACGCACGGCAAATCAGGCGGCGCGGTATAGGCGCTGCCTATAGTTCGCCGCAACTGCGGTCACTGAAAAGGAGCGTCATCATGAAAGGTATCATCCTCGCCGGCGGTGCTGGTACCCGCCTGTACCCGCTGACCATGGTCACATCCAAGCAGCTTCTGCCTGTGTATGATAAGCCCATGATCTATTACCCGCTGTCTACTCTGATGCTGGCAGGCATCCAGGATATCCTGATCATTTCCACCCCAACCGATACGCCGCGCTTTGAAGCGCTGCTGGGGGATGGCAGCCAGTACGGCCTGCACCTGCAATATAAAGTGCAGCCCTCCCCGGACGGTCTGGCACAGGCCTTTATCCTGGGTGAAGAGTTTATTAACGGTGAGCCCTGCGCTATGGTGCTGGGCGATAATATTTTCTACGGCGCAGGTTTCTCCAAGCGGCTCAAGTCCGCTGCCGCCAACGCCGAAGCCGGCCGCAGCACTGTGTTCGGCTACTATGTCACCGATCCCGAACGCTTCGGTGTGGTGGCATTTGACGAAAACGGCCAGGCAACTTCCATTGAAGAAAAGCCCGCACAGCCCAAGAGCAACTATGCGGTTACCGGCCTGTATTTTTACAGCAAAGATGTGTGCGAAAAGGCAAAACAGGTAAAGCCCAGCGCCCGCGGCGAATTGGAAATTACCACCCTGAATGAGATGTACCTGCAGGAAGGTAAGCTGGATGTGCAGCTGCTGGGCCGCGGCTATGCCTGGCTGGATACCGGCACGATGGACAGCCTGGTGGAAGCCGCCGACTTTGTGCGCATGATTGAACAGCGCCAGGGCATTAAAATTTCCGCCCCGGAAGAGATCGCCTATAAATACGGCTGGATCAACCGCGGCAAACTGTTGGAAAGCGCCGAGCGCTATGGCAAAAGCCCCTATGGCCAGCACCTGCGCAATGTTGCCGATGACCGCCTGAAATATTGATGCGGTATAAAGAAAGAGGCACAAGATGAAAATTCTGATTACCGGCTGCCATGGACAGCTTGGAACCGAGCTGCAAAAACAGCTGGCCGATGAAGAATGCGCCCTTGGCCCGCTGCCGGAGCGCCTGCGCAAAGCAACGGTGATCGCCGTTGATGTGGATGAGCTGGATATTACCGACCGCGAAGCCACTGTGACCTATATCCGCCGCACCCAGCCGGATACCGTCATCAACTGCGCTGCTTTTACCAACGTGGATGGCTGCGAAACCAACCGCGATGCCGCTTACCGCGTCAACGCCCTTGGCCCGCGCAACCTGGCATTGGCATGCGAAAAGATCAATGCCCGCCTGATCCATATTTCTACCGACTATGTATTCTCCGGTACAGCCAACGGCGGTGTGGCGTTGGATGAAAGTGCCCTGCCCGCCCCCATTTCGGCCTACGGCCAGACCAAGCTGCTGGGCGAAACCTATGTGCAGCAGTTCTGCCGCCGCCACTTCATCGTGCGCACGGCTTGGCTGTACAGCTATTACGGCAAAAACTTTGTCAAAACTATGGTCAACCTGGCCAAAACGCATGACACCCTGAATGTTGTCAACGACCAGCTGGGCAACCCCACCAATGCGGTGGATCTGGCCTACCATATCTTAAAGCTGGCCGTCAGCCATGATTACGGCATTTACCACTGCACCGGCAGCGGCATTTGCAGCTGGTATGATTTCGCATCTGAGATCATCCGCCTGTCCGGTCTGCCGTGCACCGTAAAGCCCGTTACCAGCGCACAATATAAAGAGATGAACCCCAAATCCGCAGACCGCCCGGCATGGAGCGCACTGGAAAACCGCGCCCTGCGGTGCAGTGTCGGCGATGACATGCGCGACTGGAAAGATGCAATTCAGGACTTTTTCAATAATTGGGATGGTAAATAAATGAAAACTTATCTTGTTACCGGCTGTGCCGGTTTTATTGGCTCCAACTTTGTCCACTATATGCTGGAAAAATACCAGGATATCCGCCTGGTCAACTTGGATAAGCTGACCTATGCCGGCAACCTGGAAAACCTGGAAGATATCAAGGACGATGCCCGCCATATCTTTGTTAAGGGCGATATCTGCGATAAGGCTCTTGTCACTGACCTGATCGCCAAATTTGACCCGGATTACGTCATCAACTTTGCTGCCGAAAGCCACGTTGACCGCAGCATCCGCAACCCGGAAATTTTTGTTGAGTCCAATGTTCTGGGCACCGTCAATCTGCTGCAGTGCTGCAAGGATGCCTGGTACGATGCCGACGCCAAGACCTGGAAGGAAGGCAAAAAGTACCTGCAGGTTTCCACCGATGAAGTATACGGTGCCCTGGGTGCCGAGGGCTACTTTATGGAAACGACCCCGCTGTGCCCGCACAGCCCGTACTCCGCTTCCAAAGCCAGCGCCGATATGTTCGTGAAAGCATTCCATGATACCTATGGCATGCCCATCAACATCACCCGCTGCTCCAACAACTATGGTCCGTATCAGTTCCCCGAAAAGCTGATCCCGCTGCTCATCAACAACGCCAAGCACCACAAGACCCTGCCGGTTTACGGCGATGGTATGCAGATCCGTGACTGGCTGTATGTCATGGACCACTGCAAAGCCATTGATATGGTTGCCAACGGCGGCAAGGACGGCGAAGTTTACAATGTCGGCGGCCATAACGAGCGCCCCAACATCTTCATCGTCAAGACTGTCATCGAGCAGCTGCATGACCGCCTGAAGGATGAGGGCATCAGCGAAGAGCTGATCAAGCATGTGGCGGACCGCCTGGGCCATGACCGCCGTTACGGCATTGACCCCACCAAGATCAAGAACGATCTGGGCTGGTACCCCGAAACCCCGTTCGAGAAGGGCATTGTGCTGACCATTGACTGGTACCTGGCCCACGAAGAGTGGATGGACCACGTGACCAGCGGCAACTACCAGAAGTATTACGAGCAGATGTACAAAAACAAGTAATGCTGCCGCACATTTGTTAAATTCTGCAAAACACCCCGCCGCCGCTTTGCAAAGCGGCGGCGTTTGTGGTATACTAGTTCTGCTGTTTGTGACAGCAGAACAAAGAATAGTGAATAAAGAATAAATAATAATGAAGGTGAATCGCCGTGCCTGCGGCACAGCTTATAAAAATTGGGCGCTGCTTTTGGTAAGCAATCAAGCCTAACCCGGCGTGCGGAGCCTATTTTAATCATGCGCGCACGGCGCGCATACCACCATTATTCTTTATTATTTTTTAATTATTATTTTACTTGATTGATCTTGAGGTTTTTTGAATGGCAATTTCCAGAGAAGAACAACTGCGCAATAACCGCCGCTTTTCACGCCAGATCGTGGGTGCAGTGGCAATCGTATTGATTATCATTGGTCTGTTTACCGTATTAAGCTGGGTGGTTGGCGTGCTGCGCAGCGCGTTGGATGATACCGAACGCCGCCAGAGCTATGCCGACCGTCTGTACGGTCTTGTCATGTTTGACACTATGCCGTTTGACGATGTGAGCAAGGTGGATCAGTCGGAGTTTTTACAGGCTGCTATCTGGGGTGCCGTGTACCAGATCCAAAAGCGGGATAACGGCCTGAGCGACTATGAGCGCGACAGCGAAACCGGCTCCATCATTTTGCCCAAACTGGAAGTTGACACCTACCTGACCAACCTGCTTGGCCCGGATTACAAGATCACCGATGGCTCTTTCCAGACCGAAGAGTTCAATTATACCTATGACGAGGAAAAGCAGGGCTATCTGGTTCCTGTTACCAGCATGGTGGCTATGTATACCCCGGAAGTGGAAAAGATTTCCACCCAGAGCGGCAAGACCTATGTGACGGTTGGCTATATCCCCACCATCAACAATAGCTCCAGCGGCGAGATCAACCTGACCGCCCCCACGGAGCCGACCAAGTATATGGACTATGTGTTCACCCGCGGCGAGGGCCGTAAGTGGTATCTGAGTGCATTGCAGGAAAGCGATATGCAGCCCGAAGTGTCTGCTTCGACCGCAGCCCCGACTACCGATTCCGGCGACCCGCAGGAGTTGGTGCAGAACAACCTGGATTCCACCGTGGCCGATACCGGCAATCCCACAGGTGATACCGCCGACGGCACCGCTGAACCGGACAGCACGGCGGACGACCAGACCGATGCCCAGAGCGAACCTGAAGCTGATACCGGGGATACCGGTGGGGATACGCAGGATAGTTCAGGTACGGAATAAGCTCCTGCTGACAAAACGATAATTTTGATGAAGCTGCACAGCCCAAACGCTGTGCAGTTTTTTGTATGGTAGGGCGGGGTCACCCGCCCCCCACTGAAGGCGGCCCGACCGTACAATAAAAATGTGTGATATACCTTGCCCCACAGTAGGGAAGCAGCGTCCCCAACACCGCAGATAAACCTTGCGGCAAATCTCATTATGGCAGATGTGCCAAAGCTCCGGAATGGTCAAGACAGCTCCCTACAGAGCAAGGTATCATGTGTACCAAACAGAAAAACGACCGGTGGAACAGCCAGCCCTCTGGCCGCCGCAGAGAAACGCTGCCAATGCATAAAACATGCCGCCGCGCAGTTATACTACCCCTACACAACATCAGCTCAACAACAAAAATGACAAAACAGACTGCAGAAGGCCGTGCTTTTTTGATTGACAAAACAAGCGCGGCGTGATAATATGATAGCTGTACATTGCCCTGTATTTTTAACGTTGAACAGATGTTAAATACTTGTGCAATGGCAACACGGAAAAGTAGGAGAACATAGCATGAGACGGACTTTGGCAGCGCCGGGCCTTGCAGCTGTGCTGGGTATGGCATTGCTGCTGACCGCCTGCGGTAAAACAAACGCACATAACAATACGGCAGGCGAAACGGTCAGCACGGCACTGTTTGACTTTTCCATTACGGATGTCAGCCTGGTGGAAAGCTACCCCGGCATTGATATCCCGGATGGCGAATGCCTGGTGCGCATGCGCCTGAACATCAAGAACACCAGCAGCCAGACCTACACGATGTTCCTGCAGGATTTCCAAATCCAGTGGGGCGAGGGCGACAGCGATTACGGCACCTGCCTGAACGCAGTGGATGATACCATGATGCCGTATGCTTATGAGCTGACCCCCGGCCAGGAGCGCAGCGACTGGCTGATGGCTGAAATCCCCGATGGCAGCACCAGCTGCACCATTGCGTATCAGGAATACAAGACCGATGGCAGCAAAGGCGATGCCTACTTTGTGGAGGCAGCTCTGTGAGCCAGCAGTCGCGCATTCTTGCAGGGGTGTTTTGCTCCGGTATGGCGGCGGCGTTGATTGCTATGGCGGCATTGCAACTGCCCAACTGGCTGCAGCAGCGCAAGATGGAAAGCGAGAGCCCGCCGGTGGTGCAGACTGCAGAACCAGAGCAGACGCCGGAGCCGCAGGTTACCGCGGCCCCCACCGTGCAGCCCGCCGTTACCCCGGAACCGCGGGATTTTACCGCACTGCTGGAGCGTAACCCCGAAGTGATCGGCTGGATCAAGATCGATGATACCGATGTTGACCTGCCGGTGATGCAAAGAGAAGGGGACAACAGCTACTACTTAAAGCACGACCTGGATGGCAACTGGGATGACCTGGGCCTGCCGTACCTGGATTATGAGTGCGATATCCAGCAAAGCCGCCATTTGATCCTGTACGGCCACAACATGGGCGTGGGGGATACGGTGCGGTTTTCCAGCCTGCAAAATTACCGCGAACCGGAATATTATCAGGAACACCCGGTCATTGAGCTGGACAGCCTGAACGGTGGCCAGTACTACAAGATCGTGGCAGTTTATGCAATTACCACGCGCGAAAGCGATGGCGATGTGTTCCACTTTAACCAGTATGTGAACTTTGCCGATGATGCGGCAGAGCAGGAATACCTGGATGAAGTGGCCAAGCGCGCGTTTTATACCACGGGCGATTATGCCCGCGCAGACGAACGGCTTTTGACATTGTGTACCTGTACCTATGAAATGTCGGATGCCCGCCTGCTGATCATGGCACGCCCGCTGCGGGACGGGGAAACACTGGAGGCGGATGAAGTTACCGTCAACCCGGACCCGCTGCTGCCAGCCCGCTGGCCGGCTGGGGCGTAAAGTTTTTATTTGAATTCTGGGCACAAAGGCAACAGCAATCCGTACCTTTGCGTTTGGGATATAATTTTGGAAAGGGAGTAAAATTATGCAAAAGACGAGCAGGTTTTCGCGTCTGCTTACGCTGGTTACGGCTGTTGCCTTGGCAGTTTGTCTGCCTGTATCGGCGTATGCAGAAACCGAGACCACCGAGGAAGCTGCTGCACCCGCAGTGGTGGAGGAGGCTGCACAGGACAACGCCGCTGACGAAGCTGCAAGCGAAGACAGCGCTTCCTGTGTGCGCGTGGTGGATGTTACCATTTTTATGGACACCACCAAGGGCCATTTCGAGAGCGATCCCGACAATGTTGCCCTGAATTATCTGAACCGTGCCGAGTTTGAGGAGACTCCGATCACTCTGCCCACCGTTATCGCAAACGAGGGCTGGGAGTTCAAGGGCTGGGACGTTTGGGGCAAAGAGCACTTTGTCCTGGGCGCCGATGCTACTGAACTGGGCACCAGCGGCCTTGGTGCATTCCCGGTTGGCAGCCTGGTAGGCGGTATCTACCTGTACCCCATCTTTATGGAAGCTCCGAAGCCGGTTGAGCCTACTCCGACCACTCCGGTCGAGCCTACTCCGACCACTCCGGTCGAGCCTACCCCGACCACTCCGGTTGAGCCTACCCCGACCACTCCGGTTGAGCCTACCCCGACCACTCCGGTTGAACCTACCCCGACCACTCCGGTTGAACCTACCCCGACCACTCCGGTCGAGCCTACTCCGACCACTCCGGTCGAGCCTACTCCGACCACTCCGGTCGTGACCCCGACCACCCCGGTTACCCCGGAGACCACTCCGACCAATACCCCGACTGAGGAAACCAATACCCCGGACAATACTCCGACCAACACCCCGGATGTTACCAAGTCCAACACCCCCGCTGATAACTCCAGCAAGATCATCCCGCAGACCGGCGTTTCCAGCACCAACAGCAACTCTGTTGCAGGTCTGGCCATCGTTCTGGTTGCCGCACTGGGCGGCGCTGCCGCTTACCTGTTCATCAACCGCAAGAAGCTGAACTGATAAGTGTAAAGTGATAGAGCTTTGAATTATTTAAAAACAGCCTTCGGCAAACGCCGAAGGCTGTTTTTGTGTTTGGGTAGCTTGAGCGAGCGACAACCACCAGCTAAGCTGGTGGAATAAAAACGGCTTTAGCCCTAGACAAAGAGAAACCTCCCCGTAGAATAGAGTGTGGGTTTGCCAACCACATTCTAGGAACAGAGAGGTTTATCTTTGAAATGAAAAATAACAAAGACGTAGATAGTTTAAGCCATACGACATGGAGATGTCAATACCATGTAGTGTTTGCACCGAAATATCGGAGAATGGTGATGTTGCAAATCCGAAAGTGTACAACGGCGTGATGAGAAAACTAGAAAGGCTACAAAATGAGTGAGTTTTTGGAAACTGTAATTAAGGCTGACGCTGGGCATGTTTGGCGCGTGCTAGATGAATTTATGGATGCGCTAAAAGAAACAAAACCGGACGTGTATAGGGATTTGGTGCACGACTTGCAAAGAAAATAGGCAAATGTGTACTAAAGTGTGTACTAACAAAAGAAAACACCGTAGATTTTAACGAATCTACGGTATTTTCTATGGTGCGCGGTACAGGACTCGAACCTGTGACCTCCTGCACGTCAAGCAGATGCTCTACCAGCTGAGCTAACCGCGCATGTCCTTGCGACTTGTATACTATACCAAATCTAAGCAGAAAAAGCAAGCCCTTTTTTCGAAAAAAATGAAAAAATTCAGAAAATACATGAAATAGAACGCACCACCGCAAAAGAAATTTGCAAATGCGGAAGGGCTTTTCCTTGCCGCATACACGGCTTTGTGGTATACTGATACAGTTAAATGGGGATAGTGCACCCTTTTGCCGGTGCGGCGTTTCCTGAATAGATTCAAACACAGGGAAAGGGGATACTATGCGGGTTTTGGGCATCGACCCCGGCTATGCGATCGTGGGCTGGGGCGTTGTGGAATATGCAGGCAACCGTTTTGCGCCCATCGCTTACGGCGCAGTGTGTACCGATAAGGACACGCCGTTTGAACAGCGCCTGATTGAAATTTATGACGGCATCAAGGATATCTGTACCCGCTATCAGCCAGAAGCACTCTCCATTGAAAAGCTGTACTACCAGCATAACCAGACGACCGTCATCGGCGTGGCGGAAGCCCGCGGGGTGATTTTGCTGGCTGCCGCGCAGTGCGGCGTACCAATTTATGAGTACACCCCCATGCAGGTCAAGCAGGCTGTGACCGGGTATGGCAAGGCGGTAAAAAAGCAGATCCAGGAAATGACCCGCATCATGCTGCACCTGCAAACCATCCCCAAGCCGGACGATACAGCGGACGCTCTGGCCATGGCCGTAGCGCACTGTCACTGCTCCCACAGCCGCCTGATGGGCACCGCCCCAAGATAAGGGCCGCAGGGCAAATAACCCGGCGCACGGCAACATAGAATCATAATGGTGTAAGAGCACATTTCAGGGCAACACCGCACAATTCCCGCCTGACGGCTTAAGCACCGCTCCGGCAGCTGCGGCACGGCATCTGCGTTGCCAAAATGCTCGATAATACACAAAGTATTATCTGCGCTTTTGGCTTAGCATCTGCCGCACCTCGCTCGCCGTATCGGCACTTAGAATTATGCGGTATTGCCTTA
>OJKC01001581.1_pt1 | contig 13832 bp, 14 predicted proteins | sample 1596401 | NCBI WGS metagenome assembly OJKC01 (sample SAMEA4350162, study PRJEB24818) | metagenome | biome: human; feature: gut; material: faeces | place: Denmark | collected 2013-09 | reverse complement strand
CTTCTCAGCGGGGAGCTTCCCGCAAACGACGGGGAGATCGCGATAGACCGCGTGTTCGCGAAAAACAACGATATCAGCGTAGGCGACTCAATCACGCTGAAGGGCAGGGAACTGCTGATAACCGGTTTCGTGGCGCTCCCGGACTACAGCACGCTGTTTGAGCGCAACACCGATTCCATGTTCGATTCCGTGAATTTCTCGGTAGCGGTCATGACAAAGAGCGGCTTTGACGCGCTCGGGAGCCGCAATATGGAGTACAACTACGCGTGGCTGTACAACGAGGCTCCCGCCGACGACATAGAAGCGGCGGAGCGCTCCGACAAGTTCCTCGACGTGGTGAAGGACGAGCTGACGGACTACGACGAGGCGATAGTAAAGGCACAGTTAGACGAGCTGACCGACCGCCTGGAAAAGGCAGGGGAGGAGTACGGCGAGATATACAAGCGCAGTTTCGAGGACAAGGTTTCCGAGATAACCGACAACGCTGAAAAGGGCGGCAGGGAATATGCCGAGCTGTATCAGAAGTCCATAGAAGCCAAGCTGACCGAAGTGTCGGAGAAGGCGCAGGCAGGCGCTGCGGAGTATGCGCAGATAATGATGACCACCGGCGCGAAGCCGTCCAGAAGCGGCCTTTCAGTCGACGTGGACGACTACACGTTCTCGCTTATTGAGGGCACGGTGAACGCTATGCTCACCGGCGGCGAGGAGGAAGCTCCGTCCCAGCAGGAGCTGATAGACCACTATCTCGATCAGGTGAAAAAGCCGGAAAGATCCGAGCTTTCGATTGATGTGGACGATTTCACGTTCAGCATAATAGAGCGCTCCGTTGACGCGGCGATACGCGGCGGCGAGTACTCCGGCCCCACCGAGGAGGAATTTAAGGACCGGTACCTTGATTCCGTGGAAAAGCCTTCAAAAGAGGAGCTTTCCACAGAGCTTGATGATTTCCTTTTCGGCATCATTGAGGACGCTGTCAGCGCTGAAATAAACGGTGAAGAATACACAATGCCCGAGGACGAAGCTTTTGAGGACGAGATAGATCAGAGCGATATCATCACTGTTGATGATTATGTTCCCAGATATCTTAATCAGGCTGTAAATTTTGCCATTGATGATATCGGCGGCGATGAAGCAGGCTCAATGGTAATGTGCTATATGATGATAGTTATTATCGCATTTATTTTTGCTGTCACTATTTCAAATACCATTGTCAGCGAAGCGGGAGTTATCGGTACGCTCCGTGCGTCAGGCTACACAAAGGGCGAGCTTATCAGGCATTATATGATACTTCCCGTAATAGTAACAGCTGCGGCAGGCGTTGTCGGAAATATCATCGGCTACACTGTAATGAAGGATTACTGCGTTGGTCTTTACTTAGGCTCGTATTCGCTTACCACTTATACAACAGTATGGGTTCCGTCCGCATTTGTACTTTCAACAGTTGTGCCTATCCTGCTCATGCTTGTGATAAATCTTACGGTACTTACTTCAAAGCTCAAGCTCAAGCCCCTGAAATTCCTGCGTCATGACCTGAAAAAGAACACAAATAAAAAGGCAATGCGCCTCAATACCAAAATACCCTTCAAAACAAGATTCAGTCTCAGGATATTCTTTACTAATCTTCCCGGATATATCGTAATGATAATCGGCATACTTTTCGGAGCGGTGCTTATAAGCTTCGGCGATATGTTCCCCAGAATGCTTGACCAGTATAAGGAAATTATTACCAATGATATGATAAGCAGCTATCAGTATATTCTCTATGATTATGAGGAGGCTGATGAAGTAACTGATATCCGGGCGGAAAAATTTGCAATGTCAAGCTATGATTATTCAAAGGAGGGTTTCCTTACTGACAGTATTTCCGTTTACGGCATCGAGAAAAACAGCAGATATATCCATTCGGCTATTCCCGAGGGCAAGGTGCTTATTTCTACAGGTATAAGCGAGAAGTTCGGCATCAAGACTGGCGACAGCATAGAGCTTGATGAAAAATACAAGCGTGACAGCTCATATACCGTTGAGGTAGGCGGCGTATATGATTACCAGTCGTCCCTTGCAATATTTATGAATCTGGACGATTACAACAAGCTTTTCGGCAATAAATCCGATTATTTCACAGGCTATTTCTCAAATGAGGAGCTTACGGAGCTTGATGATGACGATGTTGTTTCCGTTATAACCGCTGATGACTATACCAAACTTTCCGACCAGCTTACAGTTTCAATGGGCGGAATGATGGAACTTTTCAAATGGTTCGGAGCTATGTTCTTCGTTATCGTTGTTTATGTTCTCTGCAAGCAGGTCATCGAGAGAAACTTCCAGTCTATCTCGCTTACAAAAATACTTGGTTTCAGGAACAGCGAGATCGGCAGCCTTTACATAGTATCGACCTCTATAGCCGTTGTTCTGGGACTGGCGATTTCCGTTCCCTTCATTGATGTTGCTATGAGAGCGATTTTCAAAAGCTATCTTTACACCATGATGACAGGCTATTTCCCATATGTGATGAGCACTATAACATATATTGTAACAGTTGCAACGGGAATTATCTGCTATGCGGTGGTGGCACTGCTCCAGATGAGAAAGGTATCAAAGGTTTCCAAGAGCGAGGCTCTCAAAAACGTGGAATAAGTTTTATATATGTAAAAAAACGTCCGTACCTGAAAAGATACGGACTTTTTTTCTGTAAGTGCTCACGGAAGCTTTCTTTTTTCTTCATGGCAGCATTTTGAACATTCCGAACAGCAGCCGCAGCAGCCTTTCTTTCGGGAGCGTATCATGTATCTGACTGCACATATCAGCAGAAAAATTATCAGCCCCAGAGCTATCCAGTCGGCAAAGTTCATTGTAACACCGCCTTATATCGCAAGAATAAGATTGCCAATGTTATAGACTGCAAAAGCTGCCAGCCATGCAACGGCGCACTGAATGAATACAAATGCAACTGCCGCAAAGGAGGAGTTCATCTCACGCTTAACGGCTGCCACAGCTGCCACGCAGGGTGTGTAAAGCAGAGAGAACACAAGAAAGCTTACTGCGGTCATAGGAGTGAACATTCCCTGCAGAAGTGCGGGAAGCAGGTCGTTGGAGGAAGCTCCCACCAACACAGACATGGTGGATACCACAGCTTCCTTTGCGGTAAAGCCTGTGATAAGTGCCGTGGATATGCGCCAGTCGTTAAAGCCGAGAGGTGCAAAAACAGGGGAGATTATCTTTCCGATAGCTGCCAGCATACTTTGTGAGCTGTCAGCAACCACATTCAGGCGGGTGTCAAAGCTCTGCAGGAACCAGATGATGATAGATGCCGTAAATATTACCGTGAATGCCCTTGTAAGGAAGTCCTTTGCCTTGTCCCACATAAGCAGGCAGACGCTTTTGGGAGAGGGGAGACGGTAATTTGGAAGCTCCATTACAAAGGGGATAGGCTTGCCTTTGAACTTGGTATGACCAAGGATAAGGCCATAAATTATTCCGCAGATGATGCCGAAAAAGTACAGCAGGCACATTACCAGTGCGCTGTGGTTGGGGAAAAATGCCAGCGAGAACACAGAGTAAATGGGCAGCTTTGCACTGCACGACATATACGGTGTTAGGAAAATGGTCATCTTGCGGTCACGCTCGGAGGAAAGTGTCCTTGTCGCCATTATCGCAGGAACAGAGCAGCCGAAGCCTATTATCATAGGCACAAATGAACGTCCCGACAGACCTATTTTTCTCAGCAGCTTATCCATTACAAAGGCAACTCTTGCCATGTAGCCACTGTCCTCCAGTATGGACAGGAAGAAAAACAATGTGACGATGGTGGGCAGGAAGCTTAGGACGCTTCCAACGCCTGCAAAAATACCGTCAATGATAAGGCTATGTATAACAGGGTTCAGACCGTAGGCAGTGAGGGCACTGTCTGTAACGGCAGTCAGCTTGTCGATGCCGAGGGACAAAAGGTCGCTGAGAAATTTGCCTATGACCCCGAAGGTGAGCCAGAAAACAAGTATCATTATCAGCAGGAAAAGGGGAATTGCCAGATATTTGTTTGTAAGCACGCTGTCTATCTTGACGCTGCGGATATGTTCCTTGCTCTCGTGGCATTTTACCACTGTCTGGCGGCACACGTCCTCGATAAAGGTGTAGCGCATATCGGCAATGGCAGCGTTTCTGTCCATTTTCAGCTCGGTTTCCATTTCGGTGATGCTGTGTTCTATCATGTCCATTTCGTTGGTGTTAAGCTCCAGCATTTCTGTTATGGCAGGGTCAGCCTCGATAAGCTTTGTGGCGCAAAATCTTCTGCCAAGTCCGACTCTGTCTGCGTGATCCTCGATTATGTGGCATACTGCATGGATACAGCGGTGAACAGCGCCGTTGCAGTAGTCTATTTTCTGCGGAAGAATTTTCTTTTTCGCTGTTTCAACGGCTGTTTCGATAAGCTCGTCAACGCCCTCGTTCTTAGCCGCAGATATGGGTACGACGGGTATTCCCAGACGGTCGGAAAGTCCTTTGATGTCAATGGTTCCGCCGTTGTTTTTTACCTCGTCCATCATATTCAGGGCAAGTACCATAGGTATCTTCATTTCAGCCATTTGAAGCGTGAGATACAGATTTCGCTCAATGTTTGTGGCATCAACAATGTTGATTATGCCGTCGGGCTTCTGCTTTATAAGGAAGTCACGGGTGACTATCTCTTCGCCTGTATATGGTCTGATAGAGTATATGCCGGGAAGATCAACTACAGTACAGTTTTTCTGCCCCCTTATCTCGCCGCTTTTTTCCTCAACGGTAACTCCGGGGAAGTTGCCTACGTGCTGATTTGAGCCTGTAAGCTGGTTGAAAAGCGTTGTTTTACCGCAGTTCTGGTTTCCTGCAAGCGCAAATACCATAAAATTATCATCCTTTCGGCTTATTATTCCTCAGTTTCAATGGGCATTACATCTATTTTCTGAGCGTCCTCAAGACGAATGGTAAGCTCATATCCTCTCAGATGTATCTCTATGGGGTCACCCATGGGAGCGACTTTGCGTATCATTATCTTGGTGTGTGGGATAATGCCCATATCAAGCAGTCTGCACCGCAGAGCGCCCTCGCCGCCCACAGCTGTTATCACGGCTTCTTTGCCGATCGGAAGCTTGTCAAGTGTCATAGAATATGTATCCTTTCAAAAGTTTGGTTAGACTAATCTAACATTTAATAGTTAAAAAAATACGACCCTGAAAAGGGTGTATTTTTTATCAGCCTTTTATAAAGCTGCATATTTCCGAGAAATATTCCTTTGAATGAAGTATTTTCTTGGAAATATCAGCAGATGTTTCATCTTGGAAAATGCCGAAAACTGCCGAGCCGCTTCCTGTCATACATGAGCAGAGAGCGCCGTTTTGCAGCATGATGCTTTTGATATCCGCCACTTCTTCAAGGTCGGTGGCTGCTTCGAACGCATTATAGCAGCATTGAGATATCTCGGTCATATCGGCTTTTGCAAATATCTTCTTGATATTGTGATGGGGTGGACAAAGATTTTTTGAATCCACTGCACTGAAAGCCTCTTTTGTGGAAATTCCGATGCTTCCCTTGCCTATAAGAACAGTTCCCGAAAGCAGCGGCAGGGGAGAGATCTCCTCGCCTATTCCCGTGCAGTAACCGCAGCCGCCCACAATGCAGAACGGAATATCCGCACCTGTCTTAACGCCGATATCGCACAGCTCCTGCAGTGAAAGCCCCATGCAGTAAAGCTCGTTCAGTCCTTTGAGAACTGCCGCTCCGTCGGCGCTTCCTCCGCCCATTCCCGCCTGAGAGGGAATGCGCTTGATTATTGATATTCGCACATTGCTGCCGCTTATGCCTGTGTGCTCAAAAAAAGCAGCGGCGCACTTGTATGCAATGTTGCTTTTGTCGCATGGGATCGAGCTGTCCGAGCAGATTATCTCGGTTTCTCCCGTTATCTTTGTTATCTCTACAGTGTCGCAAAGGGAGATAGAGTGCATGACCGTTTCGAGGGTGTGATACCCGTCAGTCCGCCTGCCTGTGATATCAAGATAAAGGTTTATTTTCGCATAAGCATTCAGTGTAACACTGTCCATAGGTCTGCCTTTCAGAGAAATTTCCCCGAAATCGCCGCAGTGACGGTTTCGGGGCAGATCATTATTGCTTGTCCTGTTTCAGCTGTTCCACAAATTCTTTCATGCGTTCAGCCGCAGTCATAAGGTGCTTGAGCGAATATGCGTAGGAAATTCTGATATATCCCTCGCCGCAGTCGCCGAAAGCATTTCCCGGAACTACCGCAACATTGTGCTCATACAGCAGCCTCTCGCAGAATTCCTCGCTGGAAAGTCCTGTTGACTTTATGCTGGGGAACACATAGAATGCGCCCTTTGGCTCAAAGCAGTGGAGACCCATATCATTAAGGGCATTTACCAGCCATCTTCTGCGGATATCGTACTCGTTGCGCATTTTGACGATATCGGCATCGCAGTTGTCAAGAGCCTCTATAGCCGCATACTGGGAGATAGTGGGGCTGCTCATTATGCCGTACTGATGTATTTTCAGCATCTGCTTGATAATGGGCTGAGGGCCTGCCACATAGCCAAGTCTCCAGCCTGTCATAGCATATGCCTTGGAGAAACCGTTTACGAAAATAGTGCGCTCCTTCATGCCGTCGATCTGGATAATGGAGCAGTGCTTTCCGCCGTATGTAAGGGAGCTGTATATCTCATCGCTGAGGATAAGGATATCCGTTCCGCGTATCACTTCTGCAATGGCTTCAAGGTCCTTTCTTTCCATAACAGCGCCTGTGGGATTGTTGGGGAAGGGGAGGATAAGCAGCTTTGTCCTGTCGGTGATCTTTTCACGGAGCATTTCGGGAGTGAGCCTGAACTCGGTCTCTTCCGTAGTCTGGACCGATACGGGAACACCGCCGCAGAGAGATACTATAGGACCGTAGCACACAAAGCAAGGCTCAACTATAAGCACCTCGTCGCCTGGATTTATGAGCGCTCTTATGGATATGTCGATACCCTCGGAGCCGCCTACAGTAACGATTATCTCGCTCTTAGGATCATAATCCACGCCTGTGTTCTTATGTATGTTCCTGCTGATAGCCTCACGCAGCTCAACGATACCAGCGTTAGCGGTGTATTTGGTTTTGCCCTTTTCAAGAGCTGTAACGGCTGCCTGACGGACATTCCAAGGTGTCTGGAAATCAGGCTCGCCAACGCTCAGAGAGATGACATTATCCATCTGAGCGGCAATATCAAAAAATTTTCTGATGCCCGAAGGCTTCATATCTTTACATTTTTTAGCAATAAGTTTATCGTAGTCCATCACGGAGAAACGAATCCCCTTTCATCTGCGGCTTCATTTTCGATAAAGAAGCCTTGTTCCTTATATTGTTTGAGCACAAAATGTGTTGATGTGGATATAACGCCGTCAATGCTGGACAGACGCTTAGCCACAAACAGTGCGATCTCCTTGTAATTTGTACCGCTGAGGGTAACTGCCAGGTCAAAGGAACCTGACATAAGTGTTACGGAATCCACCTCGTCGTACATCATAATGGTGCGGGCGAGCTCATCAAAACCAAAGTCCGCCTTGGGTGTTACCTTAACTTCTATAAAAGCAGTAACGGCGTTTTTATCCGCCAGTTCTTCATTCAAAATAACGCTGTAGCCCTTTATAACGCCTCTTTTTTCATAATCGGCAATACGTGCCGCGACCTCCTCGGGGGTAACACCGAGCATGACCGCCAGCTGTTCGTTAGAAAGACGAGCATTTCCCTTTAAAAGCTTGATAAGAGAATCCATGAATAATACCATCCTTTCTTTGCCGTGCCGCATCTGCGGGTAAGTTCACAGCTGTGTATCTGCGATATCTTGAGCATCGCAAAATAAAACACAAGGTTATTATACAATATTTTCATCGGTTTGTCTATAGTATTTTGAAAATTTGCCCCGATTTCGGCAAAATTATTGACTTGAAAGAAAAAAATTGCTATAATGATTATAAATACCTGCATACTGATTTTTGGGGGAATCATATGAAAAAGTTAGTTTCTCTGCTCCTTTGTGTCATAATGACAGTGGGCTTTTTCGGCACGGGGGTCTCGGCTGTACAGAAGATCGGGCTGACCAGAACATCCATCACTCTTGAAGTGGGGGAGACAGCAACGCTGAAGCTTTCGGGTGCCAAGGGCAAGACCAAGTGGCGTATAACCGACGCAAGCGTGTGCAAATATAAAAACGGCATCGTTACAGCAGTCGGCGAGGGCAAGGCGTATATCTATGCCACCAACAACGGCAAGAAATATAAGTGTACAGTGACCGTTACTGCTCCCGAGAAAAGCATGACATCTTACGATCCCGACAGCTTTGACTCGGTTTTTTCAATGGAAATGGGAGAGCGTGCTCAGGTGGATATCATGACCACGGGTTATGGAAAGATAAAGGTCCGCAACGAGGACCCCAACATTATATCCGTTACCTGCGGAACTGTCACTGACGGCAGCTTTACGCTTTATGTCGATGCAGAAGGCGTTGGAGTTGCAATGGTGACGGTATATGACAGCACCGACCCTTCGGAATATTTCACTCTGGGATTTGTTGTCTCCTCATGGGTTTCGGAGGCTCAGAACGATTTTTATACCGACACAAACGCTGACATATTATCTTCCGACGAATTTGTTGATGAGGTAATCCGCCTTGTCAATGAGGAACGTGCGGCGGCAGGACTTGACGCTCTTGAAAAGAATGACACCCTGTGCACAAATGCCGACAAGCGTGCAAGAGAGGTCGCAAAGAAGTTTTCGCATACCCGTCCCGACGGAACGAAGTGCTTTACTGCCATAACCATAAGCTTTACCCGTGCTGCGGAGAATATCGCCAAGGGTCAGACCTCTCCCGCTGAGGTAATGGACAGCTGGATGAATTCCGATGGCCACAGAAAGAATATTCTTTCTCCCGACTATTGTCAGATAGGTGTGGGGTATGACGAGGCATCGGGCAGCTGGGTGCAGATATTTACAGATTGATTTTACGGGCAGAAGCTGCTTTTCCAATATGCTGTTCGCAAAATGTTTCATTGATAAGAAATCATGAAGTGGTAATTGCAATATTTAAATGCAATGTTGAACAAGGGGAGCTTTTTGAATGGTGAAGCAAAGAAAAAAAGCAATATTGATATCTGTCATGCTGGCGATTATACTGCTTATCTTAATTGTTTTGATTCGGCTTTACCTTATTTCATCCGCAAAAATAACATGTTCTCAGATAGCTCAAGATCTTTGCAGTGACCAAGTTACTTGGCGTGAGCACATCACCTATGAAATGCTGTCTGAAGATATCCAAGCAGTTGTTTCACAGGAAGAATTTGAAAGCAACTCTGATGATATAGCCTTTGGAATATACAAAAAGCTTGAAAATACGAGCTTTTGCGATAAGAAAAACTTTCCGGGAAGTACAGCTTATTGGAAGACCGATCCTCTCCCTGATATAATTGTCATTGAAGGCAAAAAATACGAAGTCGATTTTATAATTGATTTTGATGTAAATTGCCAAGCTTTTATTCCACACCCCGAAGTTGTCAATTTTAATTGCAGTATCAAAGAAATATAGTGGCAAATCATATTTGACAAATTCCGATTTGTGTGGCAGATAAGCCAACTGAACCAACTCCGGTATATAATTGATGGTGAAATATGAAAATAGATTATATCCATGAACCGACCGATCTGCAGTGCGGTCAGGCGGTGCTGGCAATGCTGCTGGGTACAACTGCCGAATATATCTGCCAATACCTTGACAATGACCGTGAGACAGACTTGCGTGAAATGAAGCGTGTGCTGACTGAACACGGCATAGGGTTCTCTCCCCAACGCAGGCAGGCTCATACAGCCGCCGATCTTCCTTGCTGTGCACTGCTCAGTCTGGAAACGCCAAGGTGCTGGCACTGGTCACTGTATGCGGACGGCACTTTTTACGATCCCGAGCATGGCATTTTAAGTGATTTTCCTCAGTCAGACAGAAAGTTTTACTGGGAGATATTTCCCGAGACTGTCTTGTCAGAACGCACTTCGGATAATAATTTGGAGGAAACGATATGCGGGAGATAGAAGCATCTGAAACACGAAAATTAGAGAAATGCCTGCGGGCATTGGCTGAATATCATAACGGTGTCTCCGTTAATTTTAAAGGCGATTATCCAAGCCGACCGTATGAGGAAACATCGAAGCTGTTTGAAGAGGCTTTGTTAAAAAAGAACTCTCACATAGTGCAGTGGAAGATAACGGTAGTGTTGTGGGCTTTTGCAAGATAGATATTTGCGGCAATGTCGGTAAGCCGGATTATCTTGTTGTGCTTAAAGAATACCGTGGCAAAGGATACGGCAAGGCTCTTATGGACTGGGCTATGAGTTATTTTGACAGGAACGGTGTTCATCATATCGAGGTCAAGGTGGTTGATGGAAATGAAGCGATTCATTTATATGAAAAATACGGGTTTAAGATGAACGCATACATTCTTGTCAATAACCGATAATTCAAAGCTTTTAATGCCCTTTGGGCTTAACTTATAAGATATTGAAAGGAAGTTTATTTTATGAGCATATTAGGAAGTCTTACATCAACCGATAAGAAAAAGCTTGCATTACTTATCCTCTGGCTGATAGCAGGTATCGGAATGATTGTCATAGGCATTTTTGCCTTTATAAACCGTCAGCAGACAGTTGACGCAGTTTCGGGCGTGCTGGGTGTTTGTGCGCTTATCACCTGCATAGTAACAGCAGGTATCCGTTTTTCGCAGGCAAAGCTTATGGGTGGAAGCAAGTTCACCCTTGACTGGCTGCTGTGGCTTGCCATTGCTCTTTTGCTTTTTAACACAAAGATACTCCAGAAAATAGGCAGCTTCACCTTTATAATCATCGGAATAGTTGTTGCCTGTGAGGGCACGAGAGCGTTTGTTTACGCTTTCAAGAACAGCGATGACAAGCAGTGGTATGTTCCCAGAATAATTTTTTCCATAATCATCACCATACTGGGCGTTGTAGTGGTATTCAATTCCGAAAAGATATTCAGAGGAATGACAGTGCTTGCTGTGGGCATATTCTTTATCGTTCACGGTCTTAATATCCTTAATGACTGGATAGGCAGAGCAAAGTATTTCCACTATTTCAGAGGAACCGAAGAATGAGTTCAAAGCAGGGAATAATCTTTGATATGGACGGTCTGATGATAGATTCGGAGCGTATCATAAACGACGCTGTGGTAAGGGCAGGGCATGATATGGGACTGGCGGATATCGAGCATATCAGCCTTAAAACCATCGGCACCAGCCATGATCACACCCGTGAGATCTACAGGGAAGCTTACGGCGACTTTGATTTTGAGTATCTTATGGACTTAAAGCACAAATATATCGACGAAATTATAGGGGACAACGGTTTTCCGCCCAAAAAGGGAATAACCGAGATACTTGAAAAGGTGACAGCAAAGGGATATGTGACGGCGGTAGGCTCGTCAACGAGAGAATGGGCAGTAAAGGAATTCCTCGGCAAGATAGATGTGCTGCGATTTTTTGATATTTTTGTCTGCGGAGATATGGGGCTTAAAAGCAAGCCTGCTCCCGATATTTTCCTTGCCTGTGCGGATAAAATGGGGCTTGTTCCCGCTGACTGCTTTGTGCTGGAGGATTCGATAAACGGTATAAAGGCAGCGCACGCCGCAGGAATGAAGCCTGTTATGATCCCCGATATGATTGCTCCCACTGAGGAGATAATGCCAATGCTATATGCGCTGAAACCGTCGCTCGTTGAAGCGGCTGAGCTTTTCTGAGGTGTTTACATGATACCCGATAATATTGAAGCCTATATCTTTGACCTTGACGGCACGCTGATTGATTCAAACGGCGTGTGGAAAGAGATCGACAGGCTTATTTTTGAGAAAAACAATGTCAGTCTTTCCGACACCGAGCTTAATGCGGCGGCTGCCATGAATTACAGCGATTTTCTCGGATTTCTGCGGTCATATGGCATTGTCTATACTCTTGATGAGCTGAAATCCGAGCTGGACGGCTATGCGGTCATAAAATACAGCAGCGAGATAAAGCTGAAAAGCGGTGTTAAAGAATATCTTGACAAGCTAAAAAAAGCAGGGAAAAAGATATTTCTTGCCACTGCTTCCCCCGAAAAGCTTTACGCTCCTGTGCTGAAAAATAATGGGGTTTACGGATATTTTGACGGATTTGTTACAACAGAAGAAGTACAGGAATTTACCTTTGAATATGCCGGAGAAGACCAGGCAGAAGTAAGCTACGACTTTATTTTTGAGAATCAGCCAACTACAGTGGAGCTGACCAAAACAGACCTGACAACAGGTAAAGAACTTCCAGGTGCACACCTGAAAGTAACGGATTCAGATGGCAATACAGTAGATGAATGGACTTCTACGGAAGAATCCCATGTGATCAAAGAACTGGTTGTTGGTAAGAAATACACCATGACAGAGACAAAACCGTCAGATGGATATGTCACTGCAGAAAGTATTACCTTTACAGTAGAGAATACAGCAGAGGTTCAGAAGCATGAGATGAAAGATGATGTGACAAAAGTAGAAATCAGTAAGACTGATATCACAGGAGAAACTGAGATTCCGGGTGCAAAACTGACGATTCTCGATAAGGATGATCAGGTAGTAGAGAGCTGGACTTCCACAGAGGAAACACACTATATCGAAAAACTGCCAATCGGTAAATATACCTTACGTGAAGAGCAGGCGCCGAAAGGATATCTTCTGACATCGGATGTTACTTTTGAAGTAACGGATACTGGAGAAGTCCAGAAAGTGGCTATGAAAGATGATACTGCCAAGGGAAAAGTGATTCTCAATAAGACAGATAAATCGTCAGGAGAACCACTGAAAGGGGTAGAATTTGAACTCCGTGACAGCAAAGGGAAAGTTCTGGAAACCTTAAAGACAGATGCTGCCGGTCATGCAGAAAGCAAGCTGTATGAGATTGCCACATTTAAGAATGGCAAATATGATACCGCTATCAAGTATTATCTGGTGGAAACAAAGACACTGGATGGATACACGCTGGATCAGACCAAGCATGAAGTGACATTTTCTTATGTGAATGACAGTACACCAGTTGTGGAAGTTACTTTCAATCTGACAAACGAGAAACCGGAAGTTCCAGAAACACCGAACACACCGGAGACACCACAGTCCCATGAAGAGACAAAGGTATCAAACGCACCGAAAACAGGTGACAGCACGAATATTTGGCTGCCGATTCTTCTTCTGGTAATCTCCACAGGAGGTATGGCAGGAATTTATTTCAGCAGGAAAAGGAAAAGCAAATAAGGAAACTAAAACCAATGGTTATGATTGGGAGCTTCTATGTGAGGCTCCCTTTTTCATACAAAAAATCACAGAAAGGAACAGAAAACTATGATGAAAGCAATGGAAAAAAGACAGGAAGCACGAAAAAACCAGGAGAAAACAGTAAAGAGAATGATGGCTTATCAGAAGAAAGTGAAATGGAAATTAGAGCAGAAGCCCGTTTCCTAAGAGGATATTATCATTTTGAAGCGAAAAAAATCTGGAACATGGTCCCTTATATTGATGAATACGTAGAAGATCCGCAAAGAAGGGTTCCCAATGACAAAGATATTTGGCCTAATATTGAAGAAGACTTCTCTTTTGCTACCGGAATTTTACCGGATAATCAGAGTGAGCCTGGAAGACCTACGAAAAACGCCGCTAAAGCGTTCTTGGCCAAGGCTTATTTATTCCAGCAAAAATATAGCGAAGCAAAAGTTTTATTAGACGAAGTCATCACTAGCGGAAAATATAAGTT
>OJKC01001576.1_pt1 | contig 13874 bp, 14 predicted proteins | sample 1596401 | NCBI WGS metagenome assembly OJKC01 (sample SAMEA4350162, study PRJEB24818) | metagenome | biome: human; feature: gut; material: faeces | place: Denmark | collected 2013-09 | reverse complement strand
GGCTCACCTCCGGGGTGGAATCTTGGCGCATATTGGATGTAGAACTCTCCGAGGAGCAATACTCCTCGGAGGCGTGCCTGCCGTATTTCGACCACGAGCAGATGCGCTTCGTGCCGCGCCACAGCGGACGGTGCGACAGCGTGCTGCAACGGGGCTGCTGCCTCAAAGAGTACGACATGCGGGCCGGGGCCGCGCAGCTCGCGGCCGTTCCGAACTCCGGAACCGAGGCATCGTCCGAGGCGTTGCGGCGCCTGCTGACGGTCGTAACGCTCCGGCATATCGCACGCAACGGCTACGAACCTTTCTGCTGGGGAGGCTCCGACTTTCCGGGATACGACTTCCCGTTCGCGGATCGGTTCAGGAACGCCGATCGGAAACCTGCAGCGGCCATGACGGACGGCAGCCGCACGACGGCGGCTGACATCCTGCGCACCGGCTTCGGCATCGATCCGGCAAGGGAGGAACCGCCGTGTCCGCTGCCGAGCGGCGACATTCGCTTTTACAGGGATTTTCTCTCTATCGACCTGCTGTTCCGACCCGAGAGGCTGTTGGAGCGCTACGAACGCGACAGGGACAGAAGGGAGATGCCTTGTCACATTCTCAAACACTAATGACGATGGAACAAGATCAGGAACAGATGCAGGGAGCGTTGTACGTCGCCGTGGACGATGGCAACAAGATTATCGCCATGGAGCGATCCCGTCGCAGCGACGAAGGATTCCGCGCCCTGCTCGACGAATTTACGGACTACGCCGCCAATTGCGGGGCGATTCCCTCGGTGTTGTTTTTCGACATACGCACGACCGATGCCGCGTTGCTGCCCCGCATCGAAGCGGCGGAGCACAGCTACCTGCTGGACCCGTCCACAGCCACCGAGAAGCTGGACATCCGGCACGCCGTAACGCTGAAAGACCTTCTCTACTGTTACAAGTACGACCTCGACCCCCTTGCGGAGGGCAACTGCGGCAACATGCTCTCGACAAAGGCCGACTACCGGCAGTTCCGCAACGAGGGGTTGCCACCGGTCGCCCGTGAGGACCTGCGGCGCTGCCGTGCCGTGGAGACCGAGCGGGGTACGGTGCTCTTCACGCAGGAGCCGGACGGTCGGGAGGCCTGCGAACGCTACATGCAGCATCACGCCGATTGTTTCTTCGACCCCGATCTGGGGGTCGAAACCCTGCGCGTGTACGAGGTGGAGGTCGATCCCGACGGCTTCTGGGACAAGGTGAATCCGCAGGTGCTGCCCACGGCAGGCGGTATGATGTGGGTCCCGGAGCATCCCTTCGTCGATGCCGAGGTTCTGCGTCGCGGATATTGCCTCAAAGAGTACGACATGCGGGCTACGGCCGACAACTTCTGGGCCTTCGTGGATCCGCAGCACGGGGAGAACCTGTATGTCTCCAATGGCATACGCGATCTTACGGGGTTGCAGATCATCATGCAGCGCGGCTACGGGTATCTTATGCAGAATGCCGAAAGGTATTGGAACCGGGAGTTCGTCTTCCGCAACGGATTCGACAACATCGAACGCAAGTACGCCTCCGACCTCTCGGACGAGGGGCGGGCGGCCAAGCGCGAGGAGCAGTACAATCTGGCCGCCTACATCCTCGACCGGAAGTTTCCGATACGGCGTCGGCCTTCGTCCGAGATACCTCCCATGCAGGCCCAAGGAATCCGCACCTTCCGGAATTTCGACGCCATAAATCTGCTCTTCAGGCCCGACAAGCTGCTCGAAGCATATCAGAGGCGGCGCGACGAGCCGGTACGAGGCGCGGAATTTCATCTGAAACGACATTGAAGACCTATGACACGACCACAGAAAGACGGATTCGAGTTCTATTTTGCGCTCGACACCCACTGCAAAGTACGGGACTACGCCATTCGAAACGATACGGGCGAAGGGTTCGAGCAGTTTATCCAACGCAATGTCGAAGGACAGCGCTCGGGAGGAAACTATCCCGACTACTGGCTCTTTCAGTACACGATTCCGGACGACGTGCTCCTCCGTATTCGCCAGCAGGAGCGGATCATCGGCCCCGACTTCTTGCAAAACAGCCTGCCGATTCTGCTCGAAGAGGGTGTGGCGCCGCAGCGCATCGTGCGCCTGCGCGATGCCGCCTTTTGCTGGCAGATGAATATTTCCTACCTCTCGCCCGAGGCGGAGTTGGAACGGCTCCGGCACCACGACGGCTACCAACGTGCGACGTTCTGCTTCGGTGAGGGAATGAAAAGACTGCCGAGTTTCGACACCCTGACAGCCGTAGAGACTCGGCAGGGATTGTTACTATTCACCGAAACGCCCCTCGGAGCACAACGTTTCATAGAGATGTGGGACTACTATCTGCTGCACTTCTTCCACCCACAATTACAGGATACGCAGTTGCGGATGTATCGGCTCCCGCAGTTCGATACCGGCTGGCAGAAGTACGCCGATCTGTTCCGACTCGACCGTGACGATAAAGACAGGGGACGGTATGCCTTCGGCGAGATCCCGCCCGAAAAATTTGCCCCGAAAGTATAGCTGGCGTACGCCAGACGGACCGACACGTTAGATCTGGTGCCGACGGTGCAGAATTACGAGAAGTTGATCGACAACGTTCCGCACACCCCGCATTACAGCAGCTACAGTTTCGACATCGCCGTTTTACAGACGATGCAGCAGAACGGGATGAGCGGAGGAATGAAATACGGGATTATGAACGGTCTTTTCCCGAGTGCCGAAGCATTCGAGACGCTGGCACGCGAATACGGAACATCAGCGGAAAGTTCGGCGGCGCAGCGGAAGTTGCAGGAACGAACCCGACAGTTGGCCGCTGAGATACTGAAAAAGAACTATCCCCTAAGACGGGGCATGCAACCGCATCGGAACAAGTACGACGACATTTCGGACCTGCATGTTCCCTCCGTGTCGCCGAATCGGATACACGGTGTAAAACGGCGGTAAGAGATCAGCGGTTTCGCTTCGTCCGATAAATTCGAAAATACCCGAAAAGCCGAGTAGAGGTTTTTCGGGTGTTTTTCTTCATACTCTCGATCTCGGTCGGCCCGGCAAAAGTAGTCGTGTCCGTGCCTGCCCACAAGTCCTGCCGGTTTTCCTTACGGAAAAACCTTGCGGGCAGCCCCGTCCCCGACTATGGCCTTCTGCGTGCCGCCCGAATGGTTCGAGCGGCGAAATTTAAAATTCAAATTTATGAATACTTCCGTAACGAGTGCGTCCTCCGCACGTGTAGCACACCAACAAGGACTGAACCGGGTCGTAGCCGACAGAGTACGGCACCTGGTAGAACACCGGGCACCCGCAGTGCAACAAACCATCCAGCGCATGATCGTCGAATCCGCGCAACTGCAAGACTACCTCCTTCCGATCGGCGCCCAATACCGGGAAACGGGCAGTACACGCAAGGTACTCTTTCTCGACGACGGCAATCGTCTGACGATGCAGATGCCCGAGGGACGCTTCCGCCTTCACGACAATGCCGTGGGACAGGCGGCCGAGAAGATGAACGTTCCGTCGCGTTACCTGCGCGAGTTGGCAGGCGGAACATCGTGGAAACGCACATTGGCCGCACGCATTCTCAACGAACACACCTTGTGGAGCGACCGCAGCCGTGTTCTCGTCCGCGCCGTAGGCGACGAAGTGCGCGGTATCCTCTCGGACAGCTACCGCCGCCTCGACAGCCAGCGCATCCTCTCGGCATTTCTGGGCAAGGCCCTCGAACAGGGAGCCGTGGCATACGATGCGCTGTGGACCGATACGAAGATTTATGTCGAGACGATCCTTCCTCAGCCGATCTGCATCCCCACCGAGTTCAATGGAGAAGTACAAATCTATATGGGAGCGCGTTTTTCTACCTCGGATTTCGGCGACGGGGCGGTGGACATCCGCGTCTTCCTGCTCAACGGCGTATGCTTGAACGGTATGGTGCGTGAGAACGTAATGAAGCAGATCCATCTGGGCGGTAAGCTGCCCGATAATATCCAGCTCTCGCAGCGGACGTATGAACTCGACACACAGACCACCGTGTCTGCGGTGAACGACCTTACGTCCCAGCTCTTCGGCCGCGACAACATCCGTCGCAAAGCGCTCGAAATAAAGACTGCGGCTGCCAAGGAGGTCAACTTCACACAAGAACTGGAACGGCTCATGCAGAAAGGCCGCCTGCTGAAAACCGAGAACGAAGGCGTGCGGAAACTGTTGATGAACAACAATCCCGACGACGGACTCGCCGGAGGGCCGACGCTTTGGAAACTGACGCAGGCGATAACGGCCTATGCCCGCGAGACACAGCCTGCACGACAACGCGAACTGCACGAGCTGTCGGGAGAACTGCTTAACCGTGTGAACAACTGACGACGCTATGAAACAGGTAAAGGATAAATATACCCACACAACGCTGGAACAGATGCCGGAGCATAAACTTTTCCGCGCATTGATGAGCGGGCTGAACGACTTCGGATTCGACTGCAAAGCCTTTGCCGCAGGACTGCAATACGAACATCCGACCGTGCAGCAGCGATTCTTCGCTCTGCTGCGCACGTGCGTCCTCTTCATGGCAGAAGAGGGCAACGTGCGTATCGACGACCGTAACCGCGCCTCCTATCGGATGTGCTGCGAGATTGCCGAACAGCTTAAAGACCACCATTTGCCATGCAGATAAAAACGAACTTATTTCCGATGAATAAATTGACTTGCCGTGCCTGCGGGTGCAGGATCGTACCCGAACACGGATATTACAATACGCTCGATGGCGCCTGCTGCATAACCTGTCGGGAAAGACGGCCGCTGCATCGTCTGAAATTGCAGGTCTGCGATTCGTTTGCAAGGTTATGTAGAACGTCGAGATGCTGCAAATTATGAAGAACGAGACAGAAGATTTATGGCGTTGGCCAAAGTCGAAACTATCCGATAAGTCGCAGACAATACGAACCCTTGACGGCCGCTCCTGCCAATGGAGTGGCCGTCCTATAAAACTCCGGCGCAGGAGGATAAACACTGCATAAAACAGTTATGGAATTGCTTACGAAACAGATTATTCGGAAATTCGAAGAACATCCGATCTATTCGCAGGACGGCAAAGGTCTGAAGGCCGAGGTGCTTGTAAAGTATTTCAATCCCATGGGAGCCGGAACATGGCTCATTACGGAGGCGGAGAAACAGGAGGACGGAGATTGGAAACTCTTCGGGTTCTGCCACATTTGCGAGTGGGAATGGGGTTACCTGATGCTCTCCGACCTGCAACGTATCGTGCTGCCGGGTGGCCTCGGAATAGAACGCGATTTATATACGCAGGGACGAATCGTCGAAGACTTTATAGAATAGGGATTATAAGTTGTAGTATTCAGTTGGATAATCTCTAAAATACGCAGAGTCTCGTCGTTCAGTTCGAAGACCAAAATTTCGAAACCGAAGGATACTCCGTCCGCATCAGCGACAAAAACCACGACGCTTGCTGCGTGTACGGATTCCGAGTGAACGAAGATGTACTCTATGCCCTGATGGATTACGACGACGGCAGACTGCGGACGGTACCGGTTTTCTGACCTATGCGTCGTGGAACTGTTCGACGCTTTTTGGCTGTTGGTCCAAAACGCTTAAATCCAAGAAACGGCAAAATACGATCATAACAAGGTTATATAATCAATTTTATGAAAACGAAATTTTTGTGTTACAGCGACTCACATCCCAATCAGGTCGTCTGGCATTACGCTGAACTGAAAAAAGTCGGCGATGGCGTGTACACCTACCTTCAACAGAAAGACCAATATCGTGAAGAGGACGATATTATCGCTGTCGTCATGCAACTGGAAAACGTCTTTTTCGAATACACCACTTACAACCGTCGACTCCTTTCTGATAAGGACGTAGCCGTTGCCGGAACTGAGGTCCTGAAAAACTTCCACCGGACCGTCGAACAAATTATGCAGGAAGGATGGCATTTGCAACCCCTCTTCGTGCGGATTTATGAGGAACTGGGCCTCGATGCGGCACCTTTGATCCGTTCCCGGGAAGAGTGCCAACTGCGCTTGCAGCAAGAAGACGAGGAGCGGGAACGCCGGAACGAGGAGCAACGGCGACAAGCCGGAGAGCAACAGCGCGAACGGTTGCGTCAGGTAGGGAACAGGTTCCTCGCAGGAGAATCCATCTCCTCTGTGGATTTTATCGGCCTGTGTAAACTTGAACAGATTCCCATACCGCTCCGCACGCACGGAACCCTGTCCCGAAGCGTAATCGAACTCTCCCGAGACAGTATTTGTCACTCGCACACGAAAAGCGGAGCCAAGCCTAAACTCGACGGATGCTTCGCTATGGCCGAAGCCCTGTACGGAAAACTCTCCGAGACAATGGATACAAAGATGAAATAAAAACAGTACGGACGGCATTGTGTGCCGTCCGTACTATTTGACAATACACTATCGCAGCGATTTACGATAGTTTCGGTCCAGAATCTTTTCGATCTGAGAACGCGGGTAGAGGATTTTGCTGCCGATCGTCGTGTAGGGAAGGACCCGACGGTCACGATAGTTTTGCAGGGTGCGGGGACATAACGAAAACAGCTCCATCACCTCTTCGCCGGTAAGATAGCTTTCCGTGACGATCGTCGGTCGATGGGCCGCGATCGATGTATCCAGCAAATGAATCGCACGAAGTATTTCCTGCCGGAACTCCTTGTATTCCGGTGAGGTTCGCAAGAGTACGTCGTCCATTACTTAGAAGGAGCGATGAGGTTGTTTTGCAGAATACGCGCGATGTCTGATTCTTTGTACAGAATCTTATTGCCCAATGATGTACTGGGTATGATCCCTTCCGAACGATAGTACTGCAAGGCACGTTTGGTGATGCGCAGTGCTTTACAGACTTCTTCGGCTGTCAGCCAGCGTCGCGGTTGCGGCGGTGAGAACAGCTCTCGGAATCGCTCAGCACGCTCCCGTAAGGTTGTTACGAGCGTTTTCATTTCGTCGAAAGCACTCTGTTCGATCATTTGAAACTCCATAACTGCACAATGTTTTATTGTAGATTGTGCCGGAATATTCCGGTAATCCGCAAAGAAAATAGTTCGAATACCGTTTTACAAAAATGTCCGTTTGAGGCATTTCCAGGCTTGTGAGAATGATGATCGAGATTATTTGTTCTTTTTGTGAAATTTCCTTATCTTTGCCACAACCAAGTACGACGCAAGGGTAAAATTATGCAGATTATCTGTGGGTTATTCGGTGTACTTTGATTTTTATTTCCGAGTAACAGGTTGATATATTGAGGATTGGAAGGATTGTTCGAATCCCTCTCTCTCCGCAAAGAATCAACCGGTCGGAAGGTTGGTTCTTTTTTTTGATTTGGGGAAAGGTGCAGGAGTGGTTGAACTGGCCCGCCTGGAAAGCGAGTAAACCCCTAAAGGGTTTCAGGGGTTCGAATCCCCTCCTTTCCGCAAGCCGGTAGGCGAAAAGTCCGTGAACGAAGTTCGCGGACTTTTTTATTTGACGCGCAACCGAATTTATTCGGAATTGCGCGTCAAATAAAAAGTTCGCCGTTGCCGGCGACTTTTTGCCTGCCGGCGGCGGCAGGGCAAGCCGGCAGGCAGGGGAAAGGCGCCGCGCCCGCAGGTGCGCAGGCCGATCTCCGTGAATATCGCCTGCATCTCCGGTTCTGGCCGCAAAATTCTGTTCGCAAAGACTCCGTCCGCATTTTCCTGCAACGGATATGTCATCCCGACTCCCGTTCGAGATACTCCCGTAACACGCGCGCGTGGTTCTCCTCCGCATTTTTGGAGGCGTAGAGAAGCGTCGCGCGCGGTTCCTTTTCGATCCTTGCGACGAACGCCCTCACGGCGGGCGACGCCGCCAGTTCGTGCAGATACCGTCTGCGGAACTCTTCCCAACGGCCTTGCGGGTCGGCATGGAACCATCTCCGGAGGGGAGCGGAGGGTGCGATCTCCTTCGCCCACAGGTCGTAGTGCAACGCCTCCTTGCGGATGCCGCGCGGCCAGAGCTTGTCGACCAGCACCCGCAGTCCGTCCGTGTCCGTTGCGGGTTCGTAGACCCGCTTGATTGCGATTCGTGTCATGTCCTGTCTGTGATTTCGATATACGGTTTCGGACAAGAAATATATCTCTTTTTTCGGATGCACCCGTTTTCTGTCGCGAACGGGCGGAATCTCAGGTTCCCTGCTTTTCCGAAGGGTCCGTATGCAGGGGAGCGGTCTCCATCGTCGCCAGGTCGGCTTTTCCGGAAGCGGCGATGCCGTTGAGGAGGACGTCGCGGGCGCCCGTGCGCTGGAATGCGTAGAGTTCGAAGGCCGGTAATACGGCGACGAAGTGCTCCATAATCTCGGCCTGAATGGATTCGTAGCTCGGCCAGTTCTTGTCGGAGGAGAAGCAGTAGATTTGGACCGGCAGTCCGTTCTCCGTCGCGGGCAGCGTCCGGACCATCAGCAGCAGGTCGCGGCTGACGAAGGGGTGCCGGCGCAGGTACAACGCCATGTAGGCCCGCAGCAGACCGAGATTCGTCTCGATCGTCCCGTTGACCAGTCCGTCGGGATTCTCCGTGTTGGCGACCTTGCCCTCGGCCGCCTGCCGCTGTTTTTCGGCGATGAATTGCGCCAGTTCTTCGTCGAAAGCCTTCATCCGTTCCAGAAATTCGGGCGTGCAGGGTTTGATGCAGTCGAGTTTGAGTGCGTATTCGCGCATGATGCGGCGTCCGCCCGAATCGCTCATGCCCCGCCAGTTGACGAACGATCCGGAGACCAGCGAGTACGGAGGTACGGTGACGATCGTATTGTCGAAATTCTGGACTTTGATGACCGTCAGCGAGATGTCGGTCACGGTGCCGTTGATGCCGTTCTGGGGCATCTCGATCCAGTCGCCGATGCGCAGCATGTCGTTCTCGGAGATCATCACGCCCGCGACCAGCCCCAGGATAGGGTCCTTGAATACCAGCATCAGGACGGCCGTGAAGGCGCCCAGCCCCGTAATCAGGTTGACCGGCGACTTGTCGATCAGGATCGAGACGACGACGATGACCACGACGCAGGAGAAGATCACCTGAAAGATCTGGATGAATCCCTTGATCGGACGGTTTTTCAACTGTCCGTCGTTTTTCAGCGTGTCGCCCACGGTGTTCAGGATCGCGTTGACGGAGATCATCAGCACGATGAAGAAGTAGATCCACGTGACCCGTTCGCTTACGGTGAACCATGCGGAGTCGGTGGCGAAGGCGAAGGGCAGCAGCGCGGAGACGATCAGGGGCGGAATGAGCGCCGTCGATTTGCGGAAGACGCTGTACCGGAACAGCGAATCGAAGAAATCGAGGTGTTTGCGTTTGAGGATCTTCCTGGCCGCGCGGACGAGCAGAAGGTGGACGACGGCTGCCACGACGAACGCGATCGTGACGATGCACACGAGAAACAGGATCTCGTCCAGTTTGTCGAGCAGGTGGCGCGGAATGCCTATCCATGAAAGGAGGTTTTTGATGCCGAGCAACAGGGTTCGGGCGAATTCGTTCGTATTCATATCGGTTCGGTAAGCGGCACGCCTTTCGGCGGGCGGCGGGGCGTTTTCCCTGCCGGAACGCAAAGAATATGCCTTACCCGAAACGGGATCGCAGCCGAAACGCTCCGGCGGATTTTCAGGCGGTACCACCGCCTGCGGGATACAAGTTTCGGTTGAAAAGCGTATCTTTGCCGTGCGGCCGCTCACATGCGGCGCCCGACGGACGATGAAAGAGAGTTGGAAACCCGGCACGATGATCTATCCGCTGCCGGCCGTGCTGGTGGGGTGCGGCGATGCGCCCGACAACTGGAACCTGCTGACCGTGGCGTGGACGGGGACGGTCTGCACCGCACCGCCGATGTGTTACGTCTCGGTGCGTCCCGAACGCCACTCCCATGCGCTGATCGCGCGCACGGGCGAGTTCACGATCAACCTCACCACGGCTGCCATGGCGCGTGCCGTCGACTGGTGCGGCGTCCGTTCGGGTCGCGACTACGATAAATTCCGCGAGACGGGACTCACGCCCCTGCGCGGCGCGGTCGTGGCGGCTCCGGCGTTGGAGGAGTCGCCCGTCGTCGTCGAGTGCCGCGTGCGGCAGATCCTGCCGCTCGGGTCGCACGACATGTTTCTGGCGGAGGTCGTCAACGTGCTGGTCGACGACCGCTACATCGATTCCGCCACGGGGCGTTTCGATCTGGAACGAGCGGGGCTGGTGGCCTATTCGCACGGCGAATATTTCCGGCTGGGCGAGCTGATCGGCCATTTCGGCTGGTCGGTGCGGCGCCGTAAGATCATCGTCCGCGAACGAAAAGGCCGTCGCTGAACGACGGCCTTCCCGCGCGGCTGCCGGCGGTCACGGTTCGATTCCGTAAAGGCGCGACCATTCGCCTCACGGGTGGTAACGTTCGCCCATCGGCTTTGGAAATAGACGGTGAACCGTTCGACCTCCTGCGGCGATTCCCGCAGCGAAACGATCTCCATAATAAACGGTATTCCCTTCCCGATCAGTATTTGTGTTCCGCCTCCTCGACCTCGCGTTCCGAGATCGGGCGGGTCAACGCTCTCCACGCATACCAGATGTAGGCCGCGACGAAGGGGATCAGCAGCGAGACGACGCTCATCACTTTGAGTGTGAAGAGACTCGACGAACTGTTGGTGATCGCCAGCGAAGACTGCATGTCCGTCAGCGACGGGTAGTAGCAGGTATCGTTCCAGCCCGCCAGCAGCAGCAGTGCCAGCACCGTGAGGATCGTTCCCGCGCCGCTGAACCAGATCGCCCGCCGGCTGCCGTTGCGCCCGCCGCTCCAAAGTCCCCACAGCACCGCAGCGACGCCTGCGAGCAGCACGATAGCGACAGCCGGCATCGCCAGCAGATTGTGCAGGTATTTGTAAGGTTCGATGTTCACCGTGCCGGAGGCAGGGTCGATCGCCCGACCGTCGGAGCAGAGCAGCCACCCGAAGAAGGCGAGGAACGCGGCCAGAAAGAGCAGCGAATAGCCGCACGACAGGCGTCGCGCACGCAGCCGCAGCGTCTCGTCGTCGAGATTGTTGAGGAAAAAGTGGAGCGCCAGCACCCGCGAAAGGGCGAAGACGGCCACTCCCAGCAGCAGATTGCGTGCGTCCGTCAGCGCTTCGAGACCGTGCCACGGCGTCGCCCATTGCGATATGGCCGTGTCGCCGCCCACGGCGGCCATGTTCATGCGGTTGACGGTGAACTCCGCACCGGTGAAGAACGTGCCCACGGCGACGCCCAGCAGCAGCGGCCCCGCCACGCCGTTGAGTACCAGAAAGGCCTCGTAGGTGCGTCGGCCGAGTACGTTGGACGGTTTGCGGCGGTATTCGTAGGAGACGGCCTGCACGACGAAGACCAGCAGAATGGCCATCCAGACGTAGAATGCGCCGCCGAACGATGTCGAGTAGAATAACGGGAAGGAGGCGAAGAACGCGCCGCCGAAGGTGACGAGCGTCGTGAAGGTGAACTCCCATTTGCGGCCGAGCGCGTTGACGACCAGGTCGCGTTCGGCTTCGGTGCGCCCCATCGTGTAGAGCAATCCCTGACCGCCCTGTACGAAGAGCAGGAAGACCAGCAACGCCCCCAGCAGGGAGATGAGGAACCACCAGTAGTGTTGCAGAAAGAGCAGTGTGTCCATAGTCGTTATTCGTTAGGTCCGATCTTGATCTGGCGCAGCATGATGGCCAGTTCGGCCGCCAGCAGCACCGTGAAGAGCGCGAGGAAGATGAAGAATGTGACGGCCACGGGCGTGGCGGCGATGTGCGACCCCGACACGCAGGCAGGCAGCAGGTTCTGGATCGTCCACGGCTGGCGTCCCACTTCGGCGACGATCCAGCCCGCCTGCGAGGCGAGGTAGGCCAGCGGGATCGACAGGATCATCACCCGCAGCAGCCAGCGTTTGCCTGCGAGCCGGTCGCGGCGGTTGAGCCACCACACGACGGCACAGAGCAGGATGAAGAAACAGCCTGCACCGACCATGACGCGGAACGAATAGAAGACCAGCGGCACGTTGGGCACCGTCTCCTGGGGCGAGCGGAGATAACCGTAGCCGAAGTAGGCGTAGTAGTCGCGCAGGAAGGCCGCCCCTTCGGGCGTCGAGGCGTCGAAAAGCCGTTCGACCTCGTGCATCGCGGCTTCGTCGCCCTTTTCGCGCGCTTCGTGATAGCGGCCCAGCTGGTCGATCGCATGGCGTCCGCGCGACATTTTCTCGGCCGTGGAGAGGATGCCCCGCTCCTCGTTGCCGTAAACCAGATCGTTGATCCCCGGCACGAAGGCGTCGGCCGAGCGGAAACTCATCAGCGAGAGGAGCTTGGGGATGCCGATCTTGAAGTAGAAGGCGTCGTCGTCGCAGGTGCGCTGCCCTTCGGGGCGCAGCAGGCCCACCACCGTCAGCGGCGCCCCCTCCTCGCCGTCGTAGAGCGCCTCCATGGCCGCCAGCTTCATCGGCTGCACGCGCGCCACGATCGCACCCGAGCGGTCGCCCGAAAAGGCCGCCACGAGGGCGAAGACCAGCCCGAAGACCGACGCCAGCGCGATGCTGCTGCGCGCCATGCGGCGGTGGCGTCCGCGCAGCAGGTACCACGCGCTCACGCCCATGACGAAGATCGCCGCCAGGAGGAACGACGAGGTGACCGTATGCGAGAACTTGTTGATCGCCACGGGAGAGAAGAGTACGTCCCAGAACGAATCCATCTCGTTGCGCACCGTGGCGATGTTGAACGAACATCCGACGGGATACTGCATCCAGCTGTTGGCCACCAGAATCCACAGCGCCGAAAGGTTGGCGCCGATGGCCGTGAGCCACGTGGCCGAGAGGTGGAAGCCGCGGCTCACCTTGTCCCAGCCGAAGAACATCACCGCCACGAAGGTCGATTCGAGGAAGAAGGCCATGATCCCCTCGATGGCCAGCGGCGCACCGAAGATGTCGCCCACGAAGTTGGAGTAGTTCGACCAGTTGGTGCCGAACTCGAATTCGAGAATCAGTCCCGTGGCTACGCCGATGGCGAAGTTGATGCCGAACAGCCGCATCCAGAACTTCGTCGTGCTGCGCCAGAAGGGGGCGCCCGTGCGGTAGTAGCGGGTCTCCATCAGGGCGCACAGGACGCTCAGACCGAGCGTCAGCGGGACGAAGAGCCAATGGTAAATGGCCGTCAGGGCGAACTGCGCCCGCGACCACTCCACGCTTTGTAGCATTTCCGAAACCATACGCTTTTCAGTTTTGCGTTTCCAATCCGTGCTTTATCAGTTCGTTGCGCACGATTTCGCCGCGCTCTTCGGCGCTCTTGCCGCCCAGGACGTCGGGGAAAAAGAGCAGCCGCAGGACGACGAACAGGATGAAGAGTTTGATGAGGATAATCGCCCACAGCGTCCGTCCGAGCGTCATCTCCCGGAATCCGTCGTAGTAGAAACGGAAGATGCGGACGGGCAGCGGTCGGCGGTCGGCGTTTTTCATCGGGCGCAACATACTGAGTCTTACGAAACGAAAGATACTGATTATTTTCGAACCGTCAAAAAATTTGCCGAAAAAGAGCGGTGCGGCCGTCTTCGGCGGGAAAACCGAAGGAGCGGTCGGATGCGGCGCAGCGGGGCGGCTTCCGCGTTATTCCAGCTGCCGGTAATAGTACAGTTCGTCCGTTTCGGAGAGTTCGGGGTGGAAGATGTGCACCAGATCCGCCAGCACGCGGTCGGGACGCAGTACGCCCGATTCCCAGAAATCGCTGCCGCCCGCCGCGTTGCGGCGGCGGTTGTTGTCGTAGACGCGCCCCTCGCGCACGGGAGGCGTGTCGGCCAGCCGGGGATTCTGCCGGCGCACTTCGTCGAGGGTGTTGCAGCCGCTCACGTTGAGCCAGAAATCGGACTTGCTCGTGAGGTAGTAGGCC
>OJKC01001573.1_pt1 | contig 13899 bp, 13 predicted proteins | sample 1596401 | NCBI WGS metagenome assembly OJKC01 (sample SAMEA4350162, study PRJEB24818) | metagenome | biome: human; feature: gut; material: faeces | place: Denmark | collected 2013-09 | reverse complement strand
GCTCCTGACTTTCCTACTATCGCATAAAACTTCCCAAGTTCAAATTTTTGATTTACTCCTGACAAAACTTTTTCTTTAGAATTGGCATAACTATATGATACATTCTTTATTTCTAATATTTCCATCATTTTCTCCTAACTTATTTTTGATAATATTTCTTTAGGCTTCTTGATTAATATTAATGAAGAAGCAAATACAACTGATAAAACAATAATACTTATTAATATTAAATAACTTTGTCCAAGTGTTGTAATATTTAACATAAAACTATCATTTATTAAACTTCCACCAGAAATCATTGAGTTCTCTGAGTTCATTAATCCACCTGCAATTACTTTTATCAATACATTTCCTAAAAATAAGGAAGATATTATACTTGGTATCGATATGAATAATAACTCGAATATAAATTGCATTATAATATGTATCTTAGATGTTCCAATAGATAAAAATATACCTATTTCATAAATTCTTTCTCTTAACCATAGAATCAAGATTAATGAAAGAACAACCATGCCACCTAACATAATAGAATAAGTCATTATTTTTATTATGTGTTTTATTCCACTCACTGACTCCAAAGACTCTTCAAACGCATTAGAATCTTTTTCAACAAAATACTTTAACTCATCAATTTTAAGCTCTTTTAATTTGTTTAAGGCTAAGTCCGTAGATTCTGCACTACCAGAATACATTAAAATTTTATTTGCAATTTTATTATTTTCTGATTTATTTAATATCTCTTGGCTTGTTGAATAATCTACAAACACCATATTTTCGCTAAAATCAGAAGATAGCCCTGTATATGTTTCATGTTTTTTACCAGAAAAGATCCCTATAATTTTAAATTTATGACTTTTTATTTTTCCACTTTTTTCAATATCTAGTAATTCAAGATCAACTTCATCACCTAATTTTAGATTGTTTTGTTTAGCAAATTCTTCATGAACAATAATTGAATTCTTATCATTTTCTCCTATATTTTTACCTTCTTTAATTGTAAATACTCCACTACTAAATAAAATATTTCTTTTAGTATTATTTGTAGCTTCGAGTGAAACAACATTCTTAAATTCGTCAGATAAATCTTCTCTATTTATTCTTTGTTCTCCGCTAACTACTTTAGCATCTTTTAGTTTCGCTAATCCATCATATTGAATTATTTTTTCTTCAATTTCTTTTAATTTTTCAATATCTTTAAATTGATTAACATTAAAATATTTACCATCTTTTTTTGTTATTGATATTGAAGAATTAGAACTTTCATATAAAGCCTTTTCTATTTCATTGCTTGATTTCATTATTGTTAAACAAGAATACAAGCAAGAAAGAACTATAGTTAATATGATAAAAATTATTAAAGTTCTATTTCTCTTTCTTGTAATATATGCTATAGCATTTTTTATCACTTTCCTAACTACTCCTTTCTATTTTCTTACTCCATAACTAATTGCATCTACTGGACAAGCATTTTTTCATAAATTATTCCTCCTTTATTTTTTTCACAATAGCATTTTATAGCTACTTTTAATATCATTCTACACACCTTTTATGAAACGTTGATGAAATATAATTTTTTATTTTTCCTACACTTTGAATTATACAGGAAGCCAGTCTGTAATTTGGTGGTATCTTTGCCAATCTTGACAGTAATACCCATAATTCTGTTAGCCACGGTCGATACCTCCTTCCGTAAAAATGGGCATAAAAAACAGATTTGTATCATCATCCGGAATATATAGAACAAGATAAAATACATGCTTCAAGCCTATCAAGCTGACCACTTGCATTTTCTGGTGACTTCAGTTCAAAAGCAATGTATTCGAAGATTCCACGAAGGTCTATCTCGGCCTGATATGAAATCACGATATCATAAATCATAAATTGTAATCCTTGCGGATATCAGTAAAAACAGATTTTGCTGATCTAGTATGACCAGACTGCATATCTGCATATCCTTTCTCTAGTTCTGCATTCATCTGTGCTTCTGATAATGCACTAATGTCTACAGGACGAGCGGATGGCATTTTCACTTCAAAAGGAAATCCTCTTTGAAGAATAATTTGTTTGTAAAACATATTTATTGCGTTGGATGCAGGAATTCCTAATGCTGTTAAGATTCAGATCAAGGCGTACAATTTACTTCATGGGATTTTGTGGATTTTTGCAAAGATAATAATGTTACTCAAAGTATGAGCAAGGCAGGATGCCCTTATGATAATTCACCTATGGAGACCCGTTACAGTTAGATATTTATCGAACAAAGTGTTACAAAAAAGCTTGACCAGTACAGGTCTGCACATATATTTCTCAAGAATCTCCGGAAGCACATCCGTAATATCCCTCACATGCTTATCACCTATAGCATTACCGGTTATAGTGACAAACTGACCCTTATCCCTTGCCGCATACACTTCAAGACCATACTTACGATTGTTGATGTAATACTTCTCTTTATCATAGTTAAATCCATGCGTCTTACCAATCAAACGTATGCCTGTACCTGATGGACTTATCTCTGTATAGGTATTGACCTTTGATACAATCTCCTCTGCCATATCAGAAAGCTTTCCATCCTCAATGCAATGGTCGATATCAATAGCAGCCATATCACCAGTAATAGCAATACCAATACCATCGTATTTACCTATATGTCCTATAATTTCAGAGAATCCACAGAAGTCATCAAGATTACTGTTATCAGCATTATGGCCTTTCACAGATTTTGGAACCTTTGTCCTGCTGCCATTTCTGGTCTCATACTTCCATCCACAGAAATACGTATAGTCCTTTAATTCCTGCAGTAGTTTCTCATACATCGGCTTATTCCTCCTTTCTTTTGTTCTCACTATACGGAGATTTGAAAGGGTATTTTGATAGGGTGTTTTCACAAATTTTCTTGAGTTTTTTCTGTGATGCCTTGATAGACTCATTTGCAGAACTGTAATCAATTCCCTCTGTCTTTGCTATCTCACGGATGGATAACCCTTCCATAAAAAGCTTGAACCTTTGATACTGCACCACAGTAAGATTTTCTTGCAACCAAGTATCAATCAGCTTCTCTGTCTCACTCATCTCCACATCTGCCTCCAAATCTTCTTGCGATGCATAATCAACTCCTTCATAGATAAGACCTTCCAAATGATACTTCATGTGGTATCTTTCTTTTCGTTCCATGTTCTGTGTCAGCCTTGCATCATCATTTAAAAATGCCAATATTTCCTCCAAGCCTTCCTCATCATCGTCATCAATCTGTATGACCACAGAAAGTGGTTCATACGGATCTTTGTAACTAACTGTCTTCATATACCGTCCTTCCCGTCTGTCACGAAAAGAGCTGGCATAACTAGACATAAAAATAGCCTGATTACAAAAAGGGCATAGTTATCCTAGTAACTCATATCCTTCACCTTGTGGTTACAGATATGAAATACCAGCCCTTATACGTAATCAGGCTTTATTTATTTTTAGGAGACGGTAAATCTGCGAGAGCAAAGAAACGGAGAAAACAGAAAAATCACCGCCTCCTAATATGTAGCTTTGGGAAGGGGTGAAATCTTACGGTTTTAGAAAAAATATTAAGATTGAATTTGGTGTCGCTATCATTTACCCTCTGTATTGACGGTTATAAGTCAAGAACAAGAGGGTATATTTGAATATAATAAATAATGTCAGGAGGTGATCAGTTTGAATTCAGAATTTAACCCAAAGGATATCTTATTAGTATTTGGTGCCAATATTAGAAAAACTCGCGAAGCACAAGGACTCGGTATTGCTGAATTAGCCTCTTCAATAAAATACGACCGTGGTTGCCTTTCATTATTAGAATACGGCGAACAAAATATCGAATACATAACAGCACTTAACCTTGCTCGTAAATTAAATGCACCATTTCCTGCTTTGTTTTCAAGAAATTATTTCAATGATTTATTAAGTGACAATTCATTCAACTCATTAACTTTTACTGAAGATGATTATCTTCTTGTTTTCATTGAAAACATTCAAAAAATTATGAGAAACAAACAGCTTAAACAGATTGAATTTTATGGAGCAACTGATATTCAAACCGCAATTGTAAGTAGAATTATGCATCGTAAAGCACAAAATCCAACAATTAGGACCTTATATGCAATGGCTTACACAGTTGATGCAGATATGTACAGTTTATTTTCAAGAACGGAGGAAAAAATATGATTTTTACACCTTATTCAGATGAAACAAATGTGATTAACATGATACGTAAATATCGCAATGAAGATTATGCTTTAATCCGTATGACTTATACAATGATTGACAAAAACAATTTAGATGCTAATGGTATTCTAAGAGATTTATTATTTGACAATGGACTTGTCGACTATGAGCAGTTAGAGCATGGTGGCAAATATGGTGTGACATATGATGCATTATTTGTTCAGCATGGTAAAACTGATGTTATCAAATTAAAGTTCTATCGTGTATCAAATAATCGTGGTGATAGACGTTTTTCCATTGAAACAATAAAACGCAAAATGGAATCTGGAGAAATAAATGAAGGCGATCTTCTCTATATTTCCATTTTCAAACAAACTGATGGCACTCCTGTAATATACATAATCAATCTTACTCACAATATTCCAACCGAAAATGATTTACTCAATGCCATTGGTATGGATGCCATTACCGATTTGTTCTATCGAATCAAACCTCGCTTATATGAAATTATTCATGGTGGTTTCTTTGATAATTCAAAAGGATACGGTCCAATAGCACCGAAGGATGTCGGAGACACTTTAGAAAGTCTTTTAGGAATAAATACAAATAACCGTGTTGACGCAGATTACAATGGACTAATTGAAGTAAAATCCAAAGGTGGTAGCAATACTCTAGATACTCTTTTCACTTTGCGTCCACAATTTGAAGGTACTAGAGTAGCAGAATATGAACCATCAGATAGAAATAGAGTATCCGCATTTGCTAGAATATATGGCTATGAATCAGATAAGCATCCTGGTGCCAATAGCCTTTACATTACCATCGGTTCAATGGACGCCCCACAAAACAATCAAGGCTTTTATCTTCATGTTAATGATGAAGAACGTACAGTAAATCTTGTTTGGCGTAATCCAAATACTGGAAAACCTGAAGTTGCTGCATATTGGCATTTTGATGACTTACGTCAACAATTATATGCAAAACATCCATCAACTCTATGGGTCAAAGCTGAAAGCAGAGAAATTGATGGGATGGTTCAGTTCAAATACAATGAAATTGAGTTTTCTAGAGCCCCACAGTTTACAACCTTTCTTTCATTAATCAAGTCTGGTATTATCACTTATGATTGGCGTGGCTACACAACAAAAGAAGGTCGTTACATAGGAAAAAATCACGGTAATGCATGGCGTATAAAACCGTATGCAAAATCAGATTTATTTGGTGAAATCGAAGTTGTTGAACTGTAATCATATTGATATATAATTCACATTCACTGAACAAACAAAGGGTAGTCCAATTAATGGGCTACCCTTTATCTTATAAAACTCTCATAATTTCGTCTGCAACTGCTTTCGCTAATAAAGGCGGAACTGCATTTCCAACCTGTGTGCACTGTGGCACCTCAACACGTCTTTTCAGCCCCCCAGTAGTTCTCTTCCCAAGAAATTCAAATGAATCATCAAATGATTGGCACCTAGCCATTTCTCTAACACTAATTGTTCTTGCCTCCCACGGATTTATATAGTCATCTGGAAGTGTAACTACGGTTGGTGATGGCTCTGTAGAATCTAATCTCTGTCGAATATTTTTCTTTGTTAGAAGTATATCGATAGCATCATTTGGAGCATTCACATTTCTAAACAAATTAACAACCTCATCCGCTTGCATATTTAGTTTTTCACAACAATGTTGAATCAGTGCATTTTTGCCTGTAATATCTATTCCCTGCTCTTTTATTCTTTTTCTCAACATAGAACCCGATTCACCTTGATTAAACAAGTCAAATCTTTCCAAAACAACATCTGTTGCATTAGGAAGTTCAAGATTTTGAAGATGCCTTCTATCACAAGGAATTGGCTGTCCTGTAACAAATGATGGTGTTCTACCTGCTCTACTATCTCTTTGATAATCAGATAGTCTCTGATTAACTCTATTTCTTATATTGGCATTATTTACTAAATCACCAATAGCATCTCTTAAGGATAGATGATGTCCGGCCTCAACTGTAGGCTCTGGATATGAAGGGGCAGGCAGATTATTTCGATATCCAATAAAAATAACTCTGTTTCTTCTCTGTGGAACACCATAATCTGCTGCATTCAAAATCCTTGGTTCCAAAGTGCTATAACCAATTCTATTTAACTCAGCTGTTAATATATTCGGTGTAACAGAACCATCTGGATACACTGGTCCTTCCTCAACAAGATTTCCCTCCTCATCATATAAGTTTAATCCTTTATAGCCCAAAAACTGCATATCCATAAAGCCCTCCACATTTTCAAGAACAATGTATTTAGGCTTTACTTCGCTTATTACTCTAACATATTCTCCAAATAATAAATTTCTCGGATCTTCTTTATCACGCCTTCCTGCGCGAGAGAAACCTTGACAACTAGGTCCTCCTATCATCAAGTCAATTTCTGGAACATCTTTATTACGAAAAATCTCTAATTCACTGATTTTTTGATTGATAAAATCTCCATGAAGATTTCTGATGTCCGCTCTTTCAAACCAAGTATTTTGACCTTGTATAAGTCCTAACTGTGCATGACGATATTTATACGTCACCTCTACCATATCACTTATATCCGAACTGAAAAGGATATGAAATCCTGATTGTATCAGTCCTTCAGAGCATCCTCCTGCTCCACAAAATAAATCTATAGCATATGGCATATAGCCACCTCCTTGTTATTTCATTTTAATCGTACCATAGCCAACAATAAAAGTCCAGGAATATTTATACTTTTCCCAAAACTCATTATGTCGTAGACAAAAGTATTTGTAAGCATACTTTATTTGTTTTTCTCATTCTTTTCGTCTTCCAAAGACCGATCTAACCATGCTTTTTCAACATTTCCAAATTCTATATTTAAGGCATCACAATATGCTTTTAATCGCTTCATTGCAGAAACATTAGGATTCATCTTTCCATTTTCCCATCGGTTAACAGTTGAATAAGATACCCCTATGCGTTCAGCGAACTCAACCTGCGTGTAAAACCCTTTTTTTCTTATGTATATTATCGCATCCGACAATGCCATTTTTCTCACCTTCCTTTAGTAGCATTAGTATAGCGTTTTTATAGCGTTTTAGCAAGAGATATTTTCAATATTTGTAAATAAAAACAACCCTCCGAAGAGGGCTGCTCAAATAATACTACTTTTTCTTATATTGCTGCTTAAATCTAACCTCTGCTTGGTGATAAATTACATTAAGTTTATCCTTATCACCAACAATTTCTGCCATTATAATATTGTTATTTATGCCTTCATCCTTCTTGACCAGCTCTTTATAGCGAATGGCATACATAGAATACCAATCAAGACAGGAATTGTAATAAGTAGATATGGTGACCAGATAAGCTTCCCAAAAATACGAAAAGTATTAGTTCTGAAAATATCTGTTGAACTTCCTACCAATGGTATTAAATCCAATGCTTTTTGCATTCCATAAGGAAGATATTCTGCAATCATCATTGGTCCATATACAACAGCCAGACTAAGCAGTAAGGTAAGTACATTATTTTTTACAGCCGCTGATATAAACATAACAATTCCGGCAAAACCTATTGCTCCAAGCAGTACAAAAGCATATTCATAAATTTCTGCCTGCAGCATATTCATAGGTGCAACAGCAATCAGCTTGATATTCTGAATCGGCATATCCCATCCAGCAGTTCCCATAAAAAACAACTGTGATATAACACTTGAAACAGCAAGTAATGCAAATAACTCCACTGTAAACGATAAACCAGTAAGAATTTTGGCAAGAGCGATTTTCCCCCAACCATTTCGAGTCGTCAATACTAATGCGCTTGTATTATCATGCCATTCGCCAGCAAATAAAGAGGATAAAACAATACCGAGAAACAAAGCCATCACAACTCCCAGATCCGCAACCGTACTACCAAGAAGCGTTGACCATCCTTCTACCCACTCATAATGAAATGGTTTTTCTACCTTTCTCTCTATCTGATGTAAAAACTCTTTTTCAGCTCCTACCTGACCACTGACCTCCAAAAACTCATCAAGCACCTGCTGTCTTCTTTCATAGAAACCTGTTAACTTATCCGGATCAACATAGCTTATCATCGTTTTATAATTACTGGTATCTCGAAGCTCCGGATACAATGTTCCGAGCCAACTATTAACTATCTGCCAGTCTGTCTTTTCCAGTTCTTCCTCCATACCGTCAGCTTCCATTTGCTGATAATCACTTACTATTTGCTGCAAGGTTTCATCAGTCAATTCTCCACCAAATGAAAGTGCATATCCCTGACTATCCTTTATTACTGTATATCCATCAAAATTATTGCCAAAAGCACTTGTATAGTCATCTGAGCTGCCAAAACCGAACCATTGAAACGAAAGTATGCTTCCAAAAATTACATAATAAACAAAACACAACAACACACATATTTTAACAATTTTCTTTCGCCATAACTTTTTATGCTCTAACCAAAATAGTTCCATTCTATTTCACTCCTTCCTCTGTGGGAAAATAAAATAAATAAAGATCTTCCAATGTAGCTTCACAAGGAACTGCTCGCTCACTAGGCATATTGTCTGAAATAATACGCAATATAATTTCTTTTCCTTCGTGCCGTAAATTAGCAACCGTTGCTTTTGTCTGCCATTGTCTAGCTTCTTGTGGAGAAACAGAAAGCTCCCAAACCTTACCATTTGCCTTGTGAATCAACTCAGGAACCGTACCCTGCAATATAAATTTTCCTTTTTTCATCAATAGCACTTCATCTGCTATTGCTTCTATATCCGATACAATATGTGTGGAAAGAATTACAATTTTATCGCCTGCATACTCTGAGAGCAGATTACGAAAACGGACACGCTCTTTCGGATCAAGTCCCGCAGTCGGCTCATCCAAAATCAAAATTTTCGGATTATTAAGTAACGCCTGTGCAATTCCTACTCTTTGTTTCATACCACCGGAAAAAGTTTTTACTTTTTTGTTTGCCACATGGCTTAAATCAACTACTTCCAACAATTCAGTCACACGTTTTTTTGCAACATTCTTCGGTATTCCTTTCAGTGCTGCAATATACATTAAGAACTCCATCGCAGTATAATTTGGATAATATCCAAAATCCTGTGGTAAATAACCCAACACATTCCGGTAATCTGCCCCCATCGAAGTTACTTCTTTTCCATCCAGCAATACCTCCCCTGAGGTTGACTCCAAAACAGCACATAGCATACGCATCAATGTTGTTTTACCTGCACCGTTAGCCCCCAAAAGACCATATACTCCCGGCTTTAAGGTTGCACTAACACAATCTACCGCTATTTTCCTGCCATACTGTTTTGTTAAACGATCAAGCGACAATTCCATACATTTTTCCTTCCTTTCTCATCTCTGCAATATAATGAATTTCATTTATAAAGAACATAGCAAAAATCAAAAATGTAACAATCCACACCCCCACTGCTGATGTTTCATATAACCATGGCAATATTCTTGCTGACATCCCCCAACAAATGCAGGAACCCAGCATTACAATCGCACATATCTGTAAACTCTGTTTCTTTTGCAAACGGATCAAACGCAGCAACGCAACCATACACACTAAGTACGGAACCAGGCAGTATAGAACCATCTGTCCAATCTCTTTATAAGAATTTTGAAAATAAACTTCCATACACAAAAGAATTGTTATACACACCAAATTAGCAGCCCCAGCCAAAACCAGCTTTGCTAACGTGATTTGGGCACCAGAAGCTCTTGTTACCGCTTCAATCTCGCTCATCCCATAATACTGACTTTTAAAAATTGCTGGCATGATAGCCAATACAAACAGCGGCATAAAAATTGGTATATTCTTTGGCACGTCTGCAATACTGGCAATTGTTAAACAAACTATAAATAACGTTACTGCCTGCAAACCAAATATTGGAATACCTTCAAAGCGAAATACATCTGAAAGATAGTGAAAGAAACCTGTCCTCGGTTCTGCCCTAGTCACTTCCTGTTCTCGTACAATTTCAGTGCAAAGCTTAATCGTTTCCTCTAATCTTTTAGGTTGTACTTCCTCTCCTAAAGATTGCTGTAAATAGCCCTTCAAATTTTTATCTTTCATTTTCCTGCTCCTTTCTCATAATTTTTAAAGCATTACGAACCCTGCTTTGTGCTGTTCGCATATTGCATCCCATCACTTTTGCAATCTCTCCAAAACTAAGTTGTTCTCCAAAGCGTAGAATGACTGCTTCCCTTTGTTCTGATGATAAAAAATTCAAAAAATAGCTTATCTCTGCCCTATCCTCTAGCCGAACTATGTCGTTATACTCATGCGCTATATTTTCTTCATCTTCTAATGGATAAAACTCAACCTTCCTACTTTCATCAATACATAAATGATTTGCAATCGTGTATAGATAAGCCTTAAATTTCTTTTTCCCTTTATATCCGGATAAATTCTTAAACAACTTCAAAAATGTTTCCTGAGTCAGGTCTTCTGCTTTTTCCAGATTAGAGCAATGCCACCTACAGTAACGTAAAATAGATGTATAATAGCGTTTTATCAATTCTTCTGCTACATTTTCATTTCCAAGTAGAATCTGTTCCACTAATTCGTCATCACTCAACACGCATCAGACTCCTTTCCATTGAATATCTGTATATATATAATAACGGGTTATGCACTTAAAATGATTAAAAGATTCCTCATTTTTTCTTAAAACGAATTAAGGGGCTGTCGCACTAGCAAATATTTTTTGCTGGGCGGCAGCCCTGCTTTATGCCCAAATGGGGGCGAAATCGGTTGTGATTTCGCCCCCATCCATTATAAACACAGTTCATTCCAAGACATCCCTTTCGGCATGCCTGATTTCAAACTGTTTTGTTTTCAACCATTAAAATCTATGCTGTCTTTAATGAAAAAAGATGACTCCCCGTTCTTCCGGTCTGAATCTTGCAATGAAGCTTATTGATATTTCGTCCCATCGCCAAAAGGATGCTCTCTGCCAGTGCATTTGCTTTTCCTCGGTACAGATATCTTCGAAAATTCATGTCTTCCTTTACATCAGCAAATGAACCTTCGGCCTGAATACTTCGATTCATACGGAGCATCGTTCCATACTCACTTGTGATCCGTTCCAGATCTTCTGCACGTTTTTGACTCATCGTCTTCGAGACCATCAGCACTTTATTACGTTTTTCCATAGGCGTTTTGCAGTTGTTTCCCTTGATACATTCCGTTTTATAAGGACAGCCGGTACAGTCTGAACTTCTGTAATAAGTTTTTACACTGACATATCCGCTGGCTGTTTTACTTCTGCGTTCATTTGTAACAGTCAGTTCCCTTCCATTCCGACAGATATAGCTGTCTCTGTCTGCGTGATACTCCATGTTTTCTCTTCTGCTGATGTCTTTTTTGTATTTTCGGGTTTTCGAAATCTCATAGTTCTGCGGCTTTATATAGGCGGTCTGTCCGTTTCCCTCAATGAAAAGATAGTTTTCTTCACTTTCATATCCGGCATCTGCAACGATTTCTGAATATTTAAATCCTAAGTGACTCTCCATATCTTTCAAAAAAGGGATCAGGGTGCATGTATCGGTTGGACGCGGGCTAATATCAATCCATGTGATGTATTCAGAGTCCACTCCGTGCTGGATGTTATAAGCAGGTTTTAACTGTCCATTCAGCATCGCATCTTCTTTCATTCTCATGAAGGTCGCATCCGGGTCTGTTTTGGAATAACTGTTTCTATCTCCAAGCGTATACAGTTTTTTCGTATATTCCTTTAGTTTCTCCAGATATTGATCCAGCTGTTCCAGGGATTTCTGCAACTGTGTTTTTCTACGTCCAATTCCATGCACGAACACAATTCCCTCCTGTACTTTGACGCGGCACAACTGCTTTTTTAACCGTTTTAATGTGTGGATGGATATCTGGTCATGGTATACGGTCCTGATTCCATAGAGTTCTTCGCATTCAGCCACAAAAGAAGTTAGTTTTGTGTATAACCGGGCCTGATTTTTCGTAATAGCCCGTTTACATGCTTTTCGGATATCTCGACTTGAGTAGATTCGATTCATTGCTGCATAGATAACGAGTTTCAGCATCTGACGCGGCGTTGCCTGATTTTTTCTGATCCTGCCATAAGTTTTATATAGTTCAGAAAGGTCCATTTCCTCCACAAAGGCACTTACCAGACGAACTGGATCATCAGATGGAATAGAAATCTCTAAATCCAGCGGAAGTTTGATTTGATAATACAGCGAAAATGAGGTATAGTCTTTCTGTATTATTTTGTTTAGTCGCATAAACTGATTATACCACGAACGCCGGGCTTTTCGAAGCTCGGCGTTTTGTGTTGGAATCGAGTAGGAGGCGGTGACTAACCGCCGTCCTCTCACAGCACCGTACGTACCGTTCGGTATACGGCGCTTTCAATAGTTGACGTGCACAGACTGATAGGCTGTGGCTAAATCATAATAGCCACTGTTTATCAGTCTTTCTTTTGTCATGGCTTTCTTGACTGTCGTCAGATTGGCACAATACCAGTGTCCCCTTCGACAGTTTGCCGCCATGTTCGCATAGTATTCATGGATTCCCATTTTTATCAGATTTCTCTTCTTTGTTCTGGGTAACTTCCATTGTTTCCATATACACATGCGTATTCTGTGATAGAGCCATCCGTTGATGTCATCTATGTTGTTCTTCATACTTGCAATTCCGTAGTAGTTAAGCCATCCTCTCGCATACACCTTGATTTTCTCAAGGCTTGGCTTGATTGACTGACATCGCTTACGGGAAGATAACTCCTTCAGTCTGGACTTAAACTTCTTCCATGACTTCGGATGAACTCGGACATAAATGCCTTTTCCGTTCCTTCCCAATGCAAAGCCAAGGAATTTAAAATTTCGGATTGCAAACACGCTGACAGTACGGCTCTTTTCTCGGTTGACTGTAAGTTTCAGCCTCTCCTCAAGATATTTTGTACTGCTTTCCAAGAGTCTCTCTGATGCTCGCTTGCTCTTTGCAAGAAGCACGATGTCATCTGCATATCTTATGCATGGAACACCTCTTTTCAGGAATTCCTGGTCGAACTCATTGAGGTAGACATTTGCCAGCAATGGTGATAGATTTCCACCTTGTGGTGAGCCTTCCTCTGTGTCAATGACTACTCCGTTTTCCATTACACCTCTCTTCAGATAGCGCTTTATCAGTTGCACTACTCGTTCATCCTTTACATTCTTTCGGAGAAGATTGATGAGAATTTCGTGATTAAGAGTGTCGAAGTACTTTGCCAAGTCAAGGACTACCGCGAATGTATAGCCTTGTTCTGCATACTCCTTAACCTTAAGTATTGCATCTTTTGCACTTCTGTTCGGACGATAGCCATAGCTACCCTCTGCAAACAGCGGTTCATAGATTGGCACTAACTGTTGGGTTATTGCCTGTTGGAGTGTACGGTCTACCACTGTTGGTATGCCAAGCTTTCGCACACCACCATCTGGTTTGGGAATCTCAACTCGTCTTACTGGAGACGGAGTATACTTTCCACGATAAATGCGGTCGGTTATCTCTTGTTGATGTTCCTTTAGATATGGAAGTGCCTCCTCAATAGTCATGCCATCAATTCCCGGCGCTCCCTTGTTTGCCTTAACTCTCTTATACGCTCTGTTAAAGTTGTCTTTATACAGTATCGCTTCCAAAAGTCTCGGCTGTGCACTGTCTCTTTC
>OJKC01001566.1_pt1 | contig 13998 bp, 13 predicted proteins | sample 1596401 | NCBI WGS metagenome assembly OJKC01 (sample SAMEA4350162, study PRJEB24818) | metagenome | biome: human; feature: gut; material: faeces | place: Denmark | collected 2013-09 | reverse complement strand
GTTATAGATCATGCCGTGTGGGTCGTCCGTCCTGCCGAAAATGTAGTCCAGCGACACGTCAAAGTAGTCGGCGTATTTCAGAAAAACCTCCGGGGAGGGCGTGGAATCGTCGATCTCATACCGGGCAAGGGCGGATTGGGAAACGTCAAATTCCTTTGCCAGCTTTGCCTGCGAGAGCCTGACGCTTTCGCGCAAGCTCCTGAGCCGTTCACCGATGATTTTCAAGGCTGCGTCACCTCCTTTTCTGTTTCAAGTATACCCAGAAACAGAGAATGTGTCAATGACACATTCACATAACGCAGTGATTTTCTGACGCGCCGCAGGCGAAGAAAGCTCCGCAGGAGCGCAGCCGATTTTGCAAAAATCGTTCAAAGGGGCTTGGGGACAAATTTCCCCAACAAGCGCAAAGTGGCTCCAAGCCACCTTGCTTGCCAAGTGTGAAGCCGGCAGGGTTCGCAGGTTGGCAAGCAGCAAAGTGGGTACCGCTTTGCCCTGCTTGCTACTTCCTTCTGCGCTCCCCCTGGCGGCGCGTCAAAAGCAGGTCCTTGTCCGAACAAGCTATTGAAAATTTCAGCATTGTCTGGTAAAATGGTTGTGTATAATAATTCGCACCGGCAGGAAGTGACGAAGGCTCATGGGGCGGCAGCCGCCATGAAAAAAGAACGGGTTTTTGGCGAAAGGGGCTTGACAGCATGAAACGCATCCCCCATAATCAGACAGACAGACAGACAGACAGACAGACAGGATAGCTCTGTCCTTTTGTGCTATCCGAGCAGCATATATATCAGGCGCGCTTTGCCCATGGGTTTTGTGGGCGGGGCGCGCCTTTTGATATACTTTCACAGCTACACCTGTTAAAAAGGAATCGAGGCGATCAATCAGAACAAAGAAGGAGGCTTTTACACATGAAGGGAAAGAAAATCGTATCAACGCTTCTTGCGCTGCTGCTTCTCGCCAGTCTGCCCGTGTCGGCGCTGGCGGCGGAGTGGGACATCGGCAAGGGCGACATCACCGTAAACGCGGGAAGCGGCGGGCAGACGGTCACGCAGGGAGGCGGAGCCGCTGTACCGGACAGCGCGCCCGTCATTACGGGAACCTCTAAGGAAAACAACGTCACCATCAACGCGGATAGCGGTCAGACCGCAAGCGTCACCCTCTCCGGTGTGAACATCGACGTGCGCGATAAGGGCAAGGCCGCCGTTTCCACCACCGGCGAGGGCAATGTCAGCATCGAGCTGAACGGCGGAAGCACGCTCAGGAGTGGCTATGAGCATGCCGGCCTTGAAAAGAACAACGGCGGCAGCCTGACCATTGCGGACGAGGACAAGAACGGCAAGCTGACCGCCTGGGGCGGCCAACAAGGTGCGGGCATCGGCGGCGGAAGCGGAAAGGACGGCAGCAACATCTTCATCACCGGCGGCGGGGTCAACGCCATCGGCGGCCTCGCCGCCGCAGGCATCGGCGGCGGCATCGGCGGCAACGGCAGCAACATCACCATTTCCGGCGGCAAGGTCGGGGCCACCAACGGCCTCAACGGCGCAGGCATCGGCGGCGGACAGCACGGCAGCGGCAGCAACATCACTATCTCCGGCGGCGAGGTCAACGCCATCGGCGGCAAAAACGGCGCAGGCATCGGCGGCGGCCACACAGGAGATGGCAGCGACATCATCATCTCCGGCGGCGAGGTCAGTGCCAGCGGCGGCGTAAACGGCGCAGGCATCGGCGGCGGTCTGCGGAGTAAAGGAAACGACATCACCGTTTCCGGCGACACGAAGCTGAAGGTGCGGGGCGGCGTTGAAGACGATATTGACGGAGCGGGCGCAGGCATCGGCGACGGCGGCAGCAACGCGGACGGAAGCCGGATACCCGGCGCAGAGGTCGAGCCGGATATTTGCGCGCTGAACCCCGGCGGAAAAATCGAATATTACGCGCCCCGCAGTTCCATGTCGGAAACTCCCAACAAAACGGTCACCAACCCCACCGGAGACTTTGTATGGGACAGCGGCACGGTGACGACGCCCGCCACCTGCACGGGAAAGGGGGTCAGGACTTACACCTGCACCAGCTCCTCCCATACAAAAACCGAGGATATCCCCGCCCTGAACCACAGCTTTGCAGGGCAGGAGTATGTTTCCGACAACAACGCCACCTGCGAACAGGACGGCACCAAGACGGCAAAGTGCGTGCGCTACGGCACGGGCGGCTGCACGGAAACGGACACGGTAACGGACACGGGCAGCAAGCTCGGGCATTTCTTTGAGGACTATGTTTCCAACAACGATGCGACCTATGCGCACGACGGCACCAAGACGGCAAAATGCGTGCGGTATGACCAGTGCGGGGAGACCCACACCATGCCGGATGAGGGAAGCCGGTTAATAGCTCCTCCCCTCTACCGCGTGACCGATAAGGACGGCAGGGACATTGCCTACACGGCCGAGCAAAAGGGCGGCGTGCTGACCGTCACCGTTGACGAGGACCTCGCCATTCTCACGGGCAGACTCAGCGGCATCCGCACTCTCAAGGCGCAGGGCGTGGAGAAGATCGTCTTTGTCACCAAGGGCGCAACGTCAGCGTTCCTGCTCTCCGATTTGCTGGACAAGGGCGAGGGCGGCGAAGCCTACCGGCTCACCCACAACGGCAAGGCCGTCACGTTCACGCTCGGCGAAAGCATGGCGGATGTGAGCGCCATTCTCATCAAGCCGTAAGCGAAATCTCAGAATCCATGCAGGCGGGCAGGCACAAGCTGTGCTTGCCCGCCTTGTCTGCCGAAAAGCAAAACGGGCGGCGGCTGTCAATGGCGCGAAGCGTTCATCTCGACCATTGACGGGCGCAGCCTGTTTTGCTATCTCTCCGGCTCTGTTCCCGCGAGCGTGCTGTTTTTCGCTCATTTTCTCTGCCTCTTGACTTGGAGAAAATACGGATTTTCAAACAGAAACCGCTCCGATGAAGCATTCCTTGTTGGAAACGTCCCTGTCGGCTGTATTCGGTTTTTATCGGCTCTTGACCGCGTTCCCTTTGGTATTGACGGACACGCCGATTGTTGGTATAATGGAGCCGTAATTTCAGACACAGGACACCATGCAGACACCGCAAGCCTTGCTTGATAACGTGTCTGCTTTTCATTTCAAAAAGGGAGCGGCTGTTCTCGGAAAGGAGAAGAAGCGAAGCGATGTCAACATTCAGCGGTCGGAAAAACAGTGGCATGGAGATCCCGGATTACGCCATTGAACGCATCGCCCGCTGCCTGTTGCCCATGATCCAGGCGTACTACGAAAGTGACGAAGGGCAGGCGGAACTGGCGGCGTGGAACGAGAAGAAAGACGCTGAAGACACAAGAGAACAAGACAGAAAGACGGCATGAAAAAGTAAGGGAGTGCGCTCGGCGCACTCCCTTTTCATATTCATTTTTCGTAGGTCTGGTATTCTGTGACAGCGTTCAGATACGCCTCAACGTCGCCATTCAGAACGAGGTCTGCATAGGCCAGCGGGTCGTTGTAGATGAGATAGTCCAGCTCCGCTCGCTGGAAGCGGTTGTCCGCCACCTCGTTCTCCACGGCGGTGCAGTCGATGGAGCAAATGCTCCCGTCCGTGAAGCGAAGCTCCACACAGGCGGTATCCATATTGAACGCACAGCTTATGAGCTTTTCCATGGGTATATCCTCCTGAATTTGATGTTATTCTATCCCGAAACTAAACTTCAATGTCCTTGATAAAAACAAGAAATCCGAACCCATTCCCTATCGGAATCAAGTTCGGATTTCTCAAGTATGGTGGAGATAAGGGGACTCGAACCCCTGGCCTCAGCATTGCGAACGCCGCGCTATACCAACTTAGCTATATCCCCACGGCACAAAATATTCTACAACATATCCGCGCGAAATGCAAGAGTTTTGTTTTGGCTTGATGGGACAAATTTTGCGGCGGGGCAAAAAAATTTGTTGTTCCCTATTGACTTTCGCCCGCCAAACAAGTATACTATCCCTTGTCCGTTGCGGCGGACGCAACTGAATACGGCGGCGTAGCTCAGTTGGCTAGAGCATTCGGTTCATACCCGGAGTGTCATTGGTTCGAGTCCAATCGCCGCTACCACATAAAGCACTCAGCATCGGCTGGGTGCTTTTTTTACTGCACCTTACTTCATTACCTTGCATTTTGTAGGCATTTCTTTTTATTTATCGGCACAATCAATAATACTTCCTCTTAATCAATAAGTCCAATTTGACTAAACCAACGCCGCCAATATAATTAAAATGTTTGATTACGACAGAAGGGGGCGTGGGCTATAAATGCCTGAGAGCAAGGTTAAAAACGAGCGGAACGCAGACGTTGCGCTGCTCAGCGGCCTGACCCGCCGCCAGCTAAAAGAGCTGGAAGAAAAAGAGAAAACTCCCGCGCAGAAAACCGCGGAGGCAATAATAATGATACTGCCGCTGCTGTGCGGATGCATAGCGATGGCGGAATACGTGATACTGCCGAACAACAGCCGCAATTCAAAGCCCTGGAGCTACGTTTGGGTGCTTGGCGCGGCCATGTGCATCTATTTTTTGTGCTTCGCAGCGTCCCTCGTAAGGCGGGCGCGGGGCGAAAAGCAGTTCTATGAAAGGCTGCGCTACAAGGCGCCGCGCTATGCCGCGCTGTTCATATTTTTAGCCGTGTATGATTACCTTACGCTGAAAACCGGCACGCTTACGCAGCCGTTCGTGCCCTGCATGAACTATATAATCAACGCATTCCTCGTTGACTATAAAATGCTTGCGGACTGCACTCTCAATACATTGAAGCTGCTTTTCATAGGCTATTCCATAGGCGTTACGCTGGGGCTTATAACCGGCATAGCCTGCGGATATTCCAAAAAGGCGCGCTATTGGCTGGACCCCATAATCAAGTTCTTGGGGCCTATCCCCACCTCCACATGGATACCTATCATAATGGTAGTTGCAACCTCCCTTTTCGGCGGGGCGGTGTTCATAATAGCCCTCGGTTCATGGTTCGCGGTAACGGTGGCCTCGCTCACGGGCATTTCAAACGTGGGCAAGGAATATTTCGAGGCCGCGCGCACGCTGGGCGCAACGAACAGGCAGCTTGTGCTGCACGTTGCCATTCCCCATGCAATGCCCTCCATTTTGCAGGGCTGCACGCAGGCCATGAGCTCATCCTGCGTGGCAATAATGATTGCCGAGATGCTGGGCGTAAAGTCCGGCCTTGGCTGGTACATGACGTGGCAGACCGGCTGGGCCAGCTATGATAAGTCCTTTGCGGCGCTGTTCGTAATATGCTTCATATTCACGCTGGTAACAAACGGGCTTGAAAGGATAAAGCGCTATCTTCTCAGGTGGCAGAACGGAGCCGAAAAATGAGCGATGATAAAAAGAAAGTTTGCCTTAAACTGGAAAACGTAAGCAAGGTTTTTGCAAAGGTTGAAAGCGACGGCGTGACCCACGCCCTGCAGGACGTAAGCACCGAAATGCAAAGCGGGGAGTTCGTGTCTCTGGTCGGCCCGTCCGGCTGCGGGAAATCCACAATACTGCGCCTTGTTGCGGGGCTTATAACGCCAACGCTCGGCCGCGTTACCGTTGACGGCAAAGAGGTGGACGGCCCGAGCCCGGAGCGCGGACTGGTTTTCCAGAACCCAACGCTTTTCCCCTGGCTCACCGTTGAAAAGAACATATCCTTCAGCCTTGATATGCAGGGCGCAACCGTTGGCAAGGCCGAAAAGGTAAAGCATATGCTTGAAATAACCGGCCTTGAAAAGTTCCGCAACGACTATCCTGCCCAGCTTTCCGGCGGCATGGCGCAGCGCGTGGCGCTGGTGCGCACGCTTATAAACGAACCGGAGATACTGCTGCTGGACGAGCCTTTGGGCGCGCTTGACGCATTCACCCGCATGAACATGCAGGATGAGATACTCAGCATTTGGACGCAGCGCAGGCAGCTTGCCCTTATGGTTACGCACAGCATTGACGAGGCCGTTTATATGGGCACAAGGGTGCTGGTTATGGAGGCCAACCCCGGGCGCATAGTGGCGGACATAAAGATAAGCGAGGATTTCCCGCGGGACAGAAGCTCCGCAAGCTTTGTAGAATACCGCAACGAAATACTCAACAAGCTGCATTACGGCGGCAAAAACGCCTAATTTACGGTTTATACGGCAAGGAATGCCTATAAATAAAAATTTTTTCACAAGGAGAAGAAAAACAATGAAGAAGATTGTTGCTCTTATGCTCGTGCTTGTCATGGCGCTGTCCGTATGCGCCTGCGCGGGCGTTGAGACCAACGGCGATAACACCGGCGACAATAAGCAGTCCGAAGTTATCAAGGATTCCAACAACGACGGCCAGATAGAGGTCGGTACCGTTGACGACGTTGAGGTCAACGAAGCTGACGAGCATCTGGATGCCGCCGAAGCCTCCGCTTCCGGCAAGTGGGAAGCCCTGTTTGTGCCCCTTAACATCGAAGGCCGCGCCATAGACATGGCCAACTTCGACCTGACCCCCACTCCCGAAGAGCTGGAAGCCATGAAGAACGAGCCCGCCTACGGCCGCACCATAAAGTATTTCATGAGCGACGGCTGCACCTCCGGCCCCACCATGGCCGATCACCTTGGCTACTATGCGGAAGCCGGCCTGACCGCCGAGGGCGTGAAGGGCAGCAGCGACGTTGAAGCGCTGGGCACCAATCAGGTTGACGTTGCCACCGGCATGATGGCCAAGATGCTTGTTCCCATCACCAACGGCGTTGATATAACCTTCACCGGCGGCGCGCACATAGGCTGCAAGTCCCTCTATGTTCTTGCGGACAGCGAATACGCCACCACTGCCGACCTTAAGGGCCAGAAGATCTCAGTCCCCAACGGCATCGGGAAGTCCGACTACAACATAACCGCCCTGCTCCTTGACGCGGACGGAATCAACTACAGCACCGATGTTGAGCTGGTTCAGGTTTCCGCGGACGCCTGCGTTACCGCAATGGAAAACGGCGAAATAGCCGCGGCCCTGCTGAGCGACACCTTTGCCTATGCCATGGTGAAGGACGGCAAGCTCAAGTGCATCCGTTCCCAGCTTGATACCGACTTTGCCGACCGCGTATGCTGCGTTATGGCAATGAACGGCACCTTCGTAAAGGAAAACCCCACCATCGCCAAGAAGGTGGCCCAGGCCGTGCAGAAGGCGCACAGCTACATGCGCGACAACCCCGAAGAAGCCACCAAGGTACTGATGGACATGGGTTGGAACGGCGGCAACTACGAGATGAACATAATGATAAACAATTCCCTCCAGTTCGGCCTTTCCGATGAGTTCACCGGCAACACCCTCAAGGACTTCATCGAGCGCTATATCCGCCTTGGCCTCATCACCTCCATGGACAACGCGGACGAAATACTTGACCTTGCATGGACTCCGGTTCTGTAAGGCGATAAACCGAAACGCAAAGCGGGCGCGGTGGAAGCATCGCCCCGCTTTTTGCTATTGACACCGCCCTTATGCGGTATTATCATCAAACCGAGAACATACAAAGGAGATAAAAACTTATGCTTAAATGCGCCGAATGCCCGCACCATGGCTGCCAGGTGCACGATGTTTCAAACGCGATGACATGCTGCCCCACCAAGAACAGCGAGATACAGCAGCAGGCGAGCGAGCTTTATAAGGATGCGGAAAACTACACGCTGGCGCACAACGCGGCGGTGGTTGAGGCGGAAGGCTACGGCAGGCTTTGCCGCATGGAGGAGATTATGCTCTTCGCCAGGAAGTGCGGCTATAACAGGATAGGTCTTATATTCTGCGTTGGTCTTTCGGATGAGGCGCGCGAGGTGAGCAAGATTTTGACCCACAATGGGTTTGACGTTGTTTCCGCCGTGTGCAAAAACGGCTCCGACCCAAAATCCTCCGTCGGCCTGAAGGACGAGGAGACGCTTTCCGGCTGCGCGGACGAGGTGATGTGCAACCCGATAGGTCAGGCGCTGCTTATGAACAGCGAGCATACGGACATGAACATAATACTTGGCCTGTGTGTTGGGCACGACAGCCTTGTTATGAAATACGTTGAAGCGCCCACCACCGTGCTCGCGGTAAAGGACAGGGTTATGGGACACAATCCGCTTGCGGCGATATACGTTGCGGAAAGCTACTATAAAAAGCGCTTCTTCGGCAAGAAGGAGAACTGATGAATACGCCGCGGCGTTATGCGGAGAATATCGGATAGAACTATAAAAGGAACCGCCGGTCTAATAAAAGGCCGGCGGTCGTTGTATTTATGGGGTGAATTACGCTTCCTTGCTCCTGTCCACATAGGTGGTATGCAGCAGCTCGTGCGCAATATGCGAATTGGGCTCGCCAAGGAACTCGGCATAAAGCTTCTGCACCGCTGGGTTCTTATGGCTCTTGCGGATAGCCATGGATTCATCCTCGCTGTATGTTGCTGCAGCGCGCGCCGCACGCGGATCGATAAAGTAGCGCGTCCGCGCATCAACTATCGGCTGACCGCCGCCGGTAACGCAGCCGCCCGGGCAGCCCATCACCTCTATGAAATGATATGTCTTTTCGCCCGCGCGTATGGCGTTGAGCAGCTTTGCGGCGTTTGCCGTGCCGTGAACTATGGCAACTTTTATGTCCGTGCCGTTCACGTTTACGGTGGCCTCCTTTATGCCCTCAAGCCCGCGCACGTCCGCATATTCAAGCCGCGGCATATCCTCCCCCGTCAGCACGTCCACAACCGTGCGCAGCGCCGCCTCCATAACGCCGCCAGTCACGCCGAATATTACCGCCGCGCCCGTGGATTCGCCCAGCATATCGTCGAACTCCTCCTCCGGCAGGTGCACAAAGTCCAGCCCCGCCTGGCGTATCATGCGGGCAAGCTCCCGCGTGGTAAGGTTGGCGTCCACGTCGCGATAGCCGTCCCGCCCGAACTCCGGCCGCGCTATTTCAAATTTCTTAGCCGTGCAGGGCATTACGCTCACAACGTAAATGTCGCGCGGGTCAAGGTCGTTCTGCTTGGCAAAATATGTTTTTGTTACCGCGCCCTGCATCTGGTTCGGGCTTTTGCAGGTTGAAAGATTGGGTATAAAGTCCGGATAGAAATACTCGCAATATTTTATCCAGCCCGGGCTGCAGCTTGTTATCATGGGCAGCACGCCGCCGCTGTTTATTCTGTTCAGCAGCTCCGTGCCTTCTTCCATTATGGTAAGATCCGCCGCGAAGTCAACGTCAAACACCTTGTCCGCACCCAAGCGGCGTATGGCGGATACCATTTTGCCGGTGCAGCGCGTGCCTATGGGCAGGCCGAATTCCTCGCCTATGGCAACGCGAACAGCGGGAGCCGTCTGGAACACAACGTATTTATCGGGATCGTTCAGCGCGGCCCATACTTCCTTTGTGGCGTCCTTTTCTGTAAGCGCACCGGTGGGGCAGGCGGCTATGCACTGGCCGCAGTTGATGCAGGCAACCTCGTTCAGGCTCTTGCCGAATTCGGAGCCTACCTGCGTCTTAAAGCCGCGGTTCTGCATTCCTATGGCGTACACGCCCTGTGTTTTGGCGCAGGCGGCCACGCAGCGGCGGCAGAGTATGCATTTGTTGTTATCCCTTACTATGCTGGGGCTTAGTTCGTCAATGGTCTTTATTATGCGCTCGCCCGGGAACTCAATATCCTCTATGCCCATTTCGTTGGCAAGGGCTTGCAGCTCGCAGGACTGATTGCGCTTGCAGGTGAGACAGGAGCGGTCATGATCGCTCAAAATAAGCTCCAGCACCGCGCGGCGCGCCTCCAGCACCTTGGGCGTGGAGGTCTTTATTTCAAGCCCTTCGCTCACGGGCAGCACGCAGCTTGCCTGAAGCTTGCCGGTTTTTGCGTCCTCAACAAGGCACATGCGGCACGCGCCTATATTGTTGATGTCCTTCAAATTGCAAAGCGTGGGTATCTTTATTCCCTGCGCCATGCATGCTTCAAGCACGGTTGCATTCGGCTCCGCCTGGACTGTTCTTCCGTCGATTTTGAGTGTTACCATCTTTCAAAACCCTTTCTGTTTTTTTCTGTATGCTTTTTTCATACGTTGGGGTTCAATGCGCGATATCATTACGCACATTATAACCATAACACAAATGATATGCTTAGTCAATCGGAAATGACAGAAAGATGACGAAGGTTGGAGGGGAGCGTTTTGGTCAGTGCAAGTTCGACACAATAAGCCTGCCCTGAAAGGGGAGGTGGATGCGAATGAAATGAGCAGACGGAGGGGTTATAAAAAAGCTTATCTTCTATTTGTTTGTTTCAACCCCTCAGTCGATCCGCCCCTCCATATTTAACTTTTCTGCATACCCTCCCCTCCAACAAAATATAAATACAAATGAATAGAGCCGCGAAAGGAGCAAGGTGAAATGGAAGCGAAATTTTTAGATATCGGCGGGAGCAAAACGCTTAGGCTGGCCGCGCGGGAAAGCGCGGAGGCCGCGATAGAGGGCGCGCTGCCGCTGCCCGCGGGGATAAGGCTTGGCGATATTGAGCCGCTTTGCGCTGCCGCCCGGGTGGAGGCCGCAGCAGCAACCGCACACGACGGACGGATAGACATAGAGGGCAAGCTGAAGGTAAGCGTTATATTCCGCAACGCTGTGCGGGAGATGATACCAAGCGGGGACGGCGCGGATAATGCCAACGACGATACCTCCGCTGCCGAAAAGGGCGGGGTGTTCACGTCCGGCGCGGCATTCAAATACAGCATTGCGTGCGACGCTGCACGGGAGGGCATGCGCGCGGAGGTCACGGCTTACGTCACGTCCTGCACGCTGAGCGCCGCGGGAGAGCTGATGCTCAGCGCGGTCGCGGGGCTGGACTGCGCCGTTTATGACACGTCTCCCCTGCCCATGCTAAACGGCATCGATGGCGCGGAATGCGAAATGAAGCACGAGTGCATATGCACCTGCACAGAAACATTGATAGGCCAAAGCGAGACGGACTTTGAAACAGAAACCGCCCTGCCAGCGGGCACGGAGCCGCTTTTTGCGAGCGGGGAATGCAGCGTAAGGAGCGTTACGCCGGGCGGGGACACGGCAATAATAGAAGGGCAGCTTTGCCTTGACCTGCTGCTGTGCAGCCGCGCGGGGCTTACGGCGCACGCCGTGCAGTTCCCATTCACAATAGAGGCGGAGCTTGACAGCCGCGCCGAGGGCGACGCATACGCCACGGTTTCGCTGAAGGATATATACATATCTCCCGCCGACGCATCAAGCGGCATAGCCGCCGTGCGCGCACGCCTTGCGGTGAGCATATATCAAACGGAGCAGAGCGAAACGGCTATCTGCACCGACGCGTTCATACCCTATCATTCATGCCAAATGCAGACGGAGAGCGCAAGCATTATGCAGCGGATGCGCCGAAAAACCTTCCGCTATACGCTGAGCGAGAATATACCCCTTCCCGACGGGACGGACGGCGCGAAGAGCGCAATATGCTGCGCCGCAATGCCATACGTTACCACAGCAGAGGTAAAGAACGGCGTGCTAAGCATAGAGGGCATAATAACGCTGAACTGCGCGCTGCGCACGGCGGAGCCGAACGCGCTGACGTTTGCATCGCAACTGCCTTTCCTGTGCGAAACGCAATACACCGGCGCGGATGCGGACGCGGCGGACGCAAGCGTTAAGTGCCTATCCTGCACGCTTATGCTTACAGGCGGTATGCTCACGGCGGAATGCGTGCTGGAGCTTTCCGCGGTGCCGTATACGCTTACAGGCATGAACATAGTATCCGCCGCGGGTGAAGCGGAGCCGGTAAAGCGGCAGAGGGCGATTATAGTATACTTTGCCTCGGCAAACGAGACGCGCTTTGACGTGGCCAAGCGATACAGCCTGCCTGTAAGCAGCATAGCCGCGGGCGGGGACACGCTTTGCGAAGGCGAAAAGCTTACATTTTTGTGCTGAGCGGCTAAAGCGGCATGATGAGCTGTGTTTTTGCCGCAATGATAGCGGCGGCGATAATATGCGGCGCAGCGAACGGCAGCATAGCGGCAGTGCTTGACGCGCTGACGGAGGGCGCAGCCAACGCGGTAACGCTCTCCCTATCCCTTGCGGGGGCGTATATGCTATGGATGGGGCTTATGGGCATAGCGCGAAGGGCGGGGCTGATAGACGCGCTTTCGCGGGCAATGAGGAAGCCTCTCAGCCTGCTTTTCCCCAACGCGGGCGAAGCGATAGCGCCGATAACGCTGAACTTAGCCGCGAACTTCTTCGGCGCGGGTAGCGCGGCAACGCCCTTCGGGCTGGAGGCTATGAAGGAGCTGAACGCGAAGGCTAAATATGCCGGCGTAGCTACGGACGAAATGTGCATGTTCCTTGCGCTCAATGCATCGGCGCTGGAGCTGCTGCCGGCGAACGTGCTTGCGCTAAGGACCGCCGCAGGGAGCGAGGATGCATACATAGTGGTGCTGCCCACGTTCATAGCGTCCGTGATAAGCTTCGTTTCCGCCGCAGCAATATGCGCGCTGCTCTGCCGCATAATGCCGCAAAGGCCCATAGGGAAGGGCAAGGCATGAGCTATATTCTGCCCCTAATGATACTGGGTCTTATAATATACGCGCTGATAAAGCGCGTGGATGTGTACTCCGCGTTTACCGAAGGGGCGGCGGAGGCGCTGCCCATGCTTATAAGGATATTGCCGTACATGGCGGGGATGCTTGCCGCGATACAGGCGCTTAGGGCGTCCGGCGCGCTTGAATGGCTGCTTGATGCGCTTTCCCCCGCTTTTAACGCCGTAGGCCTTCCGGCTGAGCTTGCGCCGCTTTTCATACTGCGGCCGTTTTCGGGCAGCGCGGCGCTCTCGCTCCTTGGCGACGTACTCACAACATACGGCCCCGATACTTTCACGGGCGTTGCGGCAAGCATAATGCTCGGCTCCACCGAGACAATATTCTATACCATCGCGCTTTATTTCGGCACGGTTGGCATACGCCGCACGCGCGCGGCATTGCCCGCGGCACTTATAAGCTCCGTTATAGGTACGGCGGCGGCGATAGTCCTTGCGCAAGGACTATTTGCATAATGGGGCAAGTGATGCTATAATACTGATAAATTGGGCGAATGTGTTTTTGCCCGAAATATAAGGCTTTGCGGGCAAAATTGCCGAACGCTCAGCCGGGAGGGGTTTTTATGATAATAGACGTTATTCCCGTATACGGAAAGGTTTTAAGCAACCATATATCGTCCTGCACGGTAATAGTTGTGGACGTTTTGCGCTCCACAAGCTGCATAATAACCGCCGTTGGCAACGGGGCAACCAAGGTCGTTCCCGCGATAGACCCCGGCGAGGCGGCAATGCTTGCAAGCAGGCTCGGGGCGCAGGACGTTGTGCTGGCGGGCGAGCGGGAGGCGGTGAAGCTGCCGGATTTCGACCTTGGCAACAGCCCGTATGAATTTACCAAGGAAGCCGTGTGCGACCGCAGCGTTATAATAAGCACCACTAACGGCACCGCCGCCATACACGGCATGTTCGCCGCGAAAGAGGTACTGATTGGCGGCATGATAAACCGCACGGCGGTTGCCAAAAAGGCCGTTGAGCTGGGCAACGACATAATAATCGTCTGCGCCGGCACATATGGGCAGATATCCGCAGATGATCTCCTGGCCGCAGGCTCCATCGCGGAGGCGATACACCGCATGGCGCACGAGCCAATGGAAGCGACGGACATAACAATGGTCTGCTGCATGCTGTACGCGGACTGGAAGCAGGGCCGCGCCGATCTTTCCGTTACAAAGCACTGCGCACGGCTGATATCACTCGGCTTTGAGGAGGACATAAAATACTGCTTCAGCGAGGACATAACCGAAGTCGTACCGGTATATGAAAACGGCGTGATAGGGTGAAGAGCGGATAGATAAATATGAAAATAAAGATCCCCCCGCATAGCGGGGGGTATTTCGGTTTCGGGCATAGCCCTAATAATACTAGCGGCGCACAAGTGCGCATAAAACGCCTGCCAGCTTGCGCCCATTACTTGCTACCCGTAAACGG
>OJKC01001565.1_pt1 | contig 14000 bp, 7 predicted proteins | sample 1596401 | NCBI WGS metagenome assembly OJKC01 (sample SAMEA4350162, study PRJEB24818) | metagenome | biome: human; feature: gut; material: faeces | place: Denmark | collected 2013-09 | reverse complement strand
CGAATTTTACTTTTTCACGGTGTTCGGAGGAATTTTTATTTCCTTTGGCTAAGATACAAAATCTTTATAATATTACCAATCAATTAGTTGCATATCTTTAAGCTATTTCACGACTTTCCCTATTTAGTAATGCGGTTGTAATATGGAGTATGTCACTTATCATTTGTGAAATGTTTGGTTAGCTATGGTTCTGTTTTTAGATTAAATAAAGCTGAAAAGAGAATATCTACAGGAAACAGACGTAAGATGACTGCTTGTATCATAAGCAAAAAAAGAAAGGGGCTTGCATTATCAGCCTGAACATTGCTTAGGAGTGAAGCCAACTTTTTTCTATGCTTATGCAATATAGTAGTAGGAACATGGTCGTCAGTTAATTGATGATGATGCTCTTACGGTTCAAGTAGATCTTAGGGAAAAACTTGTTTTTAGAGCTTCAAAAGCTGTTTTTTTATTTCTATATACGCCATCAAAATGATATATGGTCTGCTACCGACCGCCCTTCTTCTCGTAAAGCTCTACCAGCATCGGCTTGTCGTCCGAAATGGTGAACTTCGGTAGGGTATTCACCGATTTGGACAGTGCTTTTAACAGCAGTCTCTATCACTTCATTATAGTTTTTGACCACATCCGGAACCTTTCCTGAATAGCCTTGTATTTGTCACTTTACTATCAACAATCTTAATTCGAATAAAGTACGTATCGAAAGACATGTATGGACTGTTCTTTATCTGCGTATGTATGTAAAGCATCCCTTTGTACAGTTTGTATTATGATTTGTTTCTTAATGGTAAAATCACATAGTTCTGTTCTAAACTGAGCGTGAAGCCAGATGCCTGGGATACAATTTTGTGAAAGGCGAAAGGAAATACACATAGCTCCCATTTTTTCTCTTGGATGAAAAAGGTCTTATTGTATGTAGTTATATGTATACTTTTTGTTTCTGAATTCGTTATAAATATGAATTGGGGGATAAATCTCCATAAAAATTTCGCTAATATTTGAGTAAAATGTTTGGTCGGACAAAATAAAAAGAACATTTTTACTATAAATTTAGGTTGGTATCTATAAAATAAACGAAGATGGCTACAAAAATACAGCAAATATTAAAGTCTATTTGACAACCATTCGCCCCAATTTGATTCCAACATCGTTGGAGGCCTGCGCATCTCAGAAAGTGAAAACTCTGTTTCTCTATATGACTGAAAAAGCAGGTCATTCTAGGTATAGGGCGTTAACACTAGATAATATTAATCTTGGTACATCTAGGTTTATGATTATGCCAACAGGAAAGTATATCAATAAGTACAATATGACAATTTCAAAGGAACTTGCAGAATATGAATAATAATCTAACATTATCAATAACTACTATAGGTGATTTGCTCCTTCGCAAAACCATTACTATTACTAATAGTGGAGAGCCAATTAACGATGTAAGCCTATGTGTACCTATTTATCAGCGTCCATACAAGTGGACAGCTCGTAATGCCATACAATTGCTTGATGACATTATTGAAGCGAAGAATAGCAACAAGGAAAGATACAGGGTGGGTACACTTATCCTTCACAAGGCAAAGGATAAGGAACAATATGATATTGTTGATGGTTTGCAACGTACTATAACATTCTCATTACTTTTGACTGCATTAGGCGAAGATGGCATTGAGTTCTTGCAGCAGAAAATATATAATAATGTACACAATAATCATAATATTGCAAACAACTATAATGCACTTAACCGTAGGGTCGGATTAAAGTTGCAAGATAGCGATTCGGCTACTGAACACCAAAGAGAAATGGAGCGTCTTAAGGAATATATTGAGAATATGTGTGAGTTAATTGTTGTCATAACTCCCGATGTATCGGAAGCATTCCAGTTCTTTGATTCTCAAAATGCACGAGGTAAAGCTCTTTATCCTCATGATTTGTTGAAAGCATACCATCTTCGCGAAATGAATACCATTAGTGAGGATGAAACAGAAAAGATAGTAAAGGATTGGGAACAGGTTTCACAAAGTGCTTTAGCAGATTTCTTTGGTAATTACCTATATCGTATCAAAGAATGGGTAAGTGGCAATAAGGCAAATGTTTTAAATGAACACAACATTCATATGTTCAAAGGTATTACGCGTTTTTCAAGAACACCTTATGCCCAATTCTACAAAAGTGCCTATTGTTATGCAGATATGGTCAACTCTTCTGCCATGCCTTTTGTCTCTGGTACTCGAAATGTAAATGCGTTCCAATTAGACACTCCAATAATTGCAGGTAAACCGTTTTTTGAATATACAAAGCACTATTATAATATACTAAAGGATATTCAGAACAACAACAAATATGAAGGCTTCTATATTAATGATAATATTATAGTTAAAACATTGGCTAGACATTTTAAAAAAGGAATAGGTAATGGTATAGCACGCCTTTTGTTTGATACTTCGGTTCTGCTTTACGTTGATAGATTCTGCCCAGAAACATATCCTACAAAAGAAGACATGGAACTATTTGAACAATTTGTTGTATACGCATTCATTTGGGCTTATTCATTAAGGGCCCAATACACTAATCTTGGTTGGCTTTCTGCACAGAATTATATTATGGGGTTGAGTGATAAAATCAATGCATTCAATATGTATAAATTGATTGTCAAGCAAGATACTCCATCTTCATTATTGAGTGCTTTGGCAGACAAAATCAATCCTCTTTCGAATGATGAGATTAAAGATGGTTGGGCGCAGGAATGCTATGAGTATAGTGGTAAAGGAGATACATTAAAGAATCTAAAGGATGAGATAGATGGTGTGTATGAAAACTATCTGTATTTTTTTCAAATAAACGGTTTTTATAAAAATTGATTACAATGAAAGATTTGAAAAATATTCTTGAAGAATGTTCGATTAATGACATATATTTCTCAAACAGCGGGGTGTCTATATTATACAAGATACCTATCTATCAGCGTAATTATGCTTGGGGGCGTGAAGAAATATACGCCTTAATAAAGGATGTACACGATTCGTTGGAGAAGTCCGTTTACTATATTGGCACTCTTGTCACATACAAAAGAGATGAAAATATTTTTGAGGTTATCGATGGTCAGCAACGACTTACAACAATCTACATCATCTTGAAGGCTTTGGGCATAGGAACTATTGCAAATTGTCTTACATATTCTGCAAGAAAGGTTTCAGCTATGACAATAGAAAAGATGCCTAAGTTTGGTGAAGAAAAAGATAAGGGTATTGTCGATGGATTCAATTATGCGAAGGAAGCAATTAAAGACATTGTTGGCGAAAAGAAGGCTGACATAGATGCATTCAAGGATTTTTTCTTGAACAAAGTGCATATTATTCATTATCGTGTGCCAAAAGATGTGGATTTAAATCACTATTTTGAGGTTATGAATTCTCGTGGTGAGCAGTTAGAAAAGCATGAGATAGTAAAAGCTAAACTCAGCGAACAGTTGATAGGTGATGAGGACGCTATGGAGAAGTTTAGTCGCATATGGGAGGCTTGTAGTGACATGAGTTTCTACATTCAGCAGAAACTTCCAGAGATGACAACTGTCTTCGGTATAACTATGGACAATTTTGTTATAGAGTCTTTCGACGAGTTTCCAAGTTCTAATGAATGCTTATTTTCGTCATTAGGAATGAAAACCATTTCAGAACTTTTAAATTCGTCCATAAAAACGATAGATAAAGATGATGAAGTAGACAAGAATGATAATTTCCAGCCAATTATTGACTTTCCGAATTTTCTATTGATTGTTTTGAAAATTACAAGGTTGCGGAATAAAGATGATTTTAATCCTTTGAGCTTTACACTTGACGATAAAGAACTAATTAAAGAGTTTGAGAAGGTAAATCTTACTCCAAAGTTCGTTAAGGACTTCGCCTACAATCTCCTTTTGGCTAAATATTTTCTCGATAACTATGTTATACACCACGCAAATGGTGAAGATAGAGTTATTGAGAATCCATGGAAATTGCAATATTATTATAAGAAGGGTAATAAGGCTGCCTACCTTAAGGATTTGTACGATGATAATAAAGTACAACAAAACGAAGTGATTCAATTACTGTCTATGTTTGAAGTTGCTTTCACGCCTAAACAAAGAAAAAACTATCTGTTCTATTGTTTATATCACTTATTTGAGAATTATGACCTTAATGATTATGTGGATTTTTTAAGAAAACTAGCTGATAAGTATTTCTTTGATGTGTATCTTGATACGAGTAAACTTAATGAAATAAATCAGCCTAAGCCTAATAGTTTTGACGAAACTATTCTTAATTGTGATAAATTAAATGTCGAATTAGAAAGAGCAAATCGAGATTTCAATAGTGTTTATCCTACTGGATCATGCAATATACCTCTGTATGTTTTTAACTATACAGATTATAAGCTTTGGAAGAAATATGCGGAAGAAGTTCGAGGTAACAAAGAAAAGAAAGGCTCCCGTAATAGAATGGAGTTTTTTAGAGCATTAGGTTGTAGTGACTTTGAGTTGGAACCTTTTAAAAATTTCTATTTCTCTCGAACACGAAAAAGTTTGGAGCATTATTATCCACAAGCCAAGGCTGAGGATAATATGCTAATTAACTTGCAAGATATAAATTGCTTTGGTAATTTTGCTATGATAGGTTCTGATGCAAATAGTTCTGGCTCCAACTGGAATCCTATTGATAAAAAGAATCGCTATCTTGATACAAAATCCAACCAAGTAAGCGTTGCTTCATTAAAATTCAGAATCATGTTACAAATATGCCAAGATAATTACGATGCTGGTATTAAAGATGATACCTTAAAACGTCCATTTGGATTAGAATGGAATATTGATGATATGGTTCGACATCAAGCAAAAATGCTTGAAATCATTATGAATTTATAATCAGCCTACTGGAAAATATATCAATAAATATAATATATCTGATATAGAATCAAGTGTTTACGCTTGAAAGATTGAGCCGTTGCTCCATCTCATCCCGATTGAAATATCCGCTGAAGTTGCGTGAGGAGGTCAAGTATTTAAGAGATGCTTTTTAGTGTATAATATTATGTAGTAGATAAAAACGTAATTATGAAACAAGGATTTGAAAATATAGATTTGGGAGATATGATTCCTTATAAGATTCCCTATAGTGAAAGAAAACATGTTGTCTTTCTTATTGGTTCCGGATTTTCTGTACCTTGTGGAATGCCAACAGGAAAGCAATTGAATAATTTTGTGCTCAATATTAATAATGAGCCTATTACTGTTGACTTTACAGGGAAACTTGCAATTTCAGTTGGTGGAAAAAAATATCAAACTGGAAGTCCATATGAGAGTTGTTTGATGTTCTGTTCAGAAGCAATGAAGGAGTATAATAAAAAACATGAGTTTGATTATGAACAGTTCTTTGATTTTATAAGTAATGAAGGAATATATGACTCCTCATATGAGAAACTTGCAAAACCATTTCTTTATATGTTCTCTGACTACCATCAATTGGTTTTTAATATGAAAACCATTTATACTCAGATGATAGAACATGAACTAAGGAAAGGAAGAAAAACAGAAATACTTGAGCATGAGATTGCGTCTGATAAATTTTCGAGATACGAAAACTTTGTAAAGTATCTTGATAAACTCTCGACAGACTATGTCGTTGACATCTTCTCTTTGAATCACGATTTACTTATTGAAAATCTTTCAAAAACAAACTGGCTACAACATGAAGGTATATCAGATGGCTTTCATAGCTATAGGTCGCCCTATTATGGAGAACTGGAATGTAATGGCAATAAATATGATTGTCGACTTGAAGAATATAAAGCCTTTTATAATACGGCAATTAGGTTATATAAATTACACGGTAGTCTGGATTATCTTATGTTCAAAAGATGTGACAGTAATGGATATTTCAGAAATGACAAAATGATTAAGGTACCATATGGAATAAGTGTTGATAAAACGAAGAAACAGAACAAGAAACGTCTTGGCTATATAATGGATTGGATTGAGTATAATCATGATTTCCTTTCAGGAACTGTGTCTAAGACTCACCATTATCATGATAGTTTCTACAAGAAACTGTTCAAATGCTTTAGACATAATCTAGGTAGAGCGGAATGTTTAATTGTTATAGGTTATGGTGGACGTGATGCTGGTATAAATAAATATATTTTTGAGTACTTTGATTACCACAATAAGCCTTCATATATTGTGGATCCATTTTATAGTAGCAACGAAGAATTGAAGGAGTTTGGAGTAATGATCGGGGCTAAACCCATTGAAAAGTCTATAGATAATTTTCAAGAGATAATGTGGAAAAAATAGACATAAATGCTTATGACGGATACATGTCTTAATATAATAACACAGTTAACGGTTGAATTACATAAAGATGACATCTCAAAAGAAAAATTGGGGACTGGCGTTCTTTATACCAATAGGAAATTGTCTGGGGTGGTATATGTTTTGACGGCTAAACATTGCCTTTCGAAGTTAGGAGAAAAAGGTAGGGTATCGTTAAGAATTTATAACCCCGATACCAGTACATACGAATACGTTACCCCTGTTAAGCAAAGCATTTTGCTCCATCCCGTAGATGATGCTGGTATAATTATTATTAATAAACGAGAGCTTACATCGGTTGTCTCTGATATTCCATCGGTGTACGTAGTTGATAAGAATTTTGGAACAGACGAAGCCGTGAGTAAAGGGTTCCCTCTGGCTACTCTTGATCAGACTAACGAAAATGGAGAGTCATTCTTAGCAATGATAAAAATGAATTACCTTCATGAAGATACAACAGAGAATGTATTCCAGCTTTCTACAAATGACGATTATAGTGAAGATACAATTGTTGGAATGTCAGGTTCCGGTATTTTTATAGAAGCTTGTGAGGAGTTGTATATTAATGGAATCTTCATTAGGTACACTGACGAAGAGCGTGGAAAGGTAATAAGTGCTCAGAGGTTGATTTCCTTCAATAAACTGTTGGAAGAAGAGTATAAAAAGAAAATGTCATTGTCATTCCTCGGACATCACGGTTTAGGACATAAGACATTAAAAAACAATGTTGAAGATTCTGTAGCAAACTTGGGGCCCAGATATTGTCAGAAAGTCAATGTGAAAACAGGAACTGCCAAGTATTTTGACTGCGTGGCAAAAACATCTGCATATTTTGAACGATTGTACAGAAGTATAGATTCCTGGTTAACAGAGAAAAGCTATAGAATAAGAAAAAATTCTAATAGAATAGGTCAGTTGGAATCTCATCTCAAAGCGATTCGAGACGATTTTACTGTAGCTTTGTTAAATTTGGATCAGCGTGTAGATACTACCATTGATTTATCTAGTTTGATGAAGCGTGTTGAATCTCTCCAAAATGAATTAGAGAAAGTTAGACATAGATTTTATTCTGATTATTCCTCGATAAAAAAAGATGATAATGTAAGGAAAGAGCTCGAAGCTGATGAAGCCAGATTATCAGAAATATCTCAAGATTTGTATTCATTCACTGAAAACTTTGGAGATTTAAAAATTAATTTAGCAAACAATCCCTATTTGATAATTAAGGGTGAAGCTGGTTGTGGAAAGTCGCATTTGTTAGGTGATGTTGCCAGTAAGAGAATCGATGATGGTCTGCCCACTTTGTTGTTCTTAGGAACAGACTTCTCTGAGGGAACTTATGAAACAACCATTACTTCAAAAGTGGGTTTTGTGGGTACTTTCTGGGAATTCCTATCCAGTTTCAATCAGATAGGAACCCAAGTAGGTTCGAGGGCACTTCTGATGATCGATGCGCTGAATGAAGGACCTCAGGCCGTATTATGGAAAGACAGACTTTCTGGACTTATCAAGTCTCTTAAAGACTATCCTGCGATAGGTTTAGTAGTGTCAGTGCGTGATACATACTTTGATGATGTTATTCCTGATGGGGTGGAAACTAATTTAGGAGCTACAGTTATTGAGCATAAAGGATTTAAAGGTCTGGAATATGAGGCGGTAAAACAGTTCTGTTGGGCGTATGAGTTGAACTTACCCAATGTTCCTATTCTGACACCTGAGTTTTGTAACCCTTTATTCTTGAAGATAATTTGCGATACACTTGACGACTCTGGAGAGAAAGATTTTCCTAAAGGATTCAATGGCGTTTCATCACTGTTTAGTCAGTACTTCAAGAATTTGGATAAGAAGTTTGCTGAAAAGAGACCCGAATATAAATATAGAGATGTTGTCAGTGCGGCGGTTAAGCTGCTGGCATTCCCTATATTTGAGGCTAAATATAATCTTCTGAATATAAATGATGCAGATTCATTATTGCAACAACAATTTCCTTTTTGTCATAATTTGCTCGCAGATTTAATAGACAACAATTTGCTGCTTAAAACGAAGTATTCATTTGATGAAGAAAATATCGACGGTGTTGTTTTCTCTTATCAGAGAATCAGTGATTTTATAATTGCGCGCGAAATTGTCAATAAGTTTCAAGACTGGGAATCGTTTACAGAAAACATAAATACAGACAAAACTTTGCACTCCATTTTTGTAGACAAGCATTGGGAATTCAAAGGAATTCTTGAAGCCATGGCTATCTTAATCCCCGAGAGATTTGCTCATGAGATGACAGATATCATTTGTTTAATTCCAGAAGATGAGTTTGAAAGAGCATATTATACATGTCTTAATACAATTTCCGAGCCCGAGATAAATAGTTTGTGTTGGCGCACAATAGAATCCGTTGACAAGAAAACTATAAGGCAGTTTCTAGGCTCCCAATATTGTAATATAGATTCTGATTATTGGTATAATAAACTGGTAGAACTTTCTACTATTCCTAATCACCCTTTTAATGCTGATTATTTTCATGCACTAATGATGAGGTTTACCATGCCAAATCGTGATGGCAGATTCCAATTCTTTTTCAATGGTTGCGCAGGATATGATGATAACAGATGTGCCAACCCTCTGCGGCGTTTGATAGACTGGGCATGGTCTGAAAATATATCTGTAAAAGCAGATTCCGAATCGACCAGATTAGCAGCCGTTATGCTTTGTTGGCTGCTGTCATCAACATATATCAAACATAGAGATGAAGCAACAAAAGCTCTTGTCAACCTTCTTTCTGAACAGGTAGAAGTATTGATTGAAACACTACGCCAATTTGAGAATGTGGATGATATGTACATCTATGAACGGTTGTATGCTGTGGCTTACGGGGTCGCATTGCGTACTTCATCACGCGATGGTCTGATGAAACTTGCAAGATATGTATATGAGACCATCTTCAAATGTAATAATCCTCCCAAAAATATTTTACTTCGAGACCATGCAAGGAATATTATTGAATACGCTAAATATAAGGGAGTTATAACTGCTGTTGATATGAAAAAGGTTCGTCCGCCATATACTAGCACACTCCCCACATGGCCTACAGATGATGAGGTTAATCACCTTCATACTGATTATGATGCACCAGACTTCAAGGAAAGAAAAGGTTCGGAGCAAAACCTGATTTGGGAATCGGTAAAGGGTCTGTTAGCTGATTTTTGGAATAAGATTGCTATGCCAACAATCGAACACTTTTATCCGATATCAATTTCTGAAGAAAAAGAATTTGATAAAGCATTACGCTTGTTTAAAGGAGATATGAAGAAACTGGCTAGAATAATATGTGAAAGAAAAGCTGTTTTAATATTAAAAAGGCAGAAAGGGCCAAAGGATGCTAGCATAAAAAATACAATACTCGAATTAATTTGTAACGAGACTGAAAAGTTAATGTCGGAAGAGCAAAAAAAAGCTTTATACGATGTCATGATTCCTTTTAAAGTAAGGGAATTGCCTTTGAAGCAACATCATTATGGCAGATTTCCAACAGAAGGGGTTAGAAATTGGATTGTTAAGAGAGCCTATGAATTAGGCTTTGATGTGAATTTGCATGGTGATTACGATCGCTTTGCAAAAGACTGGACGTTCCGAAATTCGGATAATAGAATAGACCGTATAGGGAAAAAATATCAGTGGATAGCCTTCCATGAGATTATGGGGATATTGGCTGACAATTACAAATATGAGGATGATTATGCAAACGAGGGGTCTGGGGGATATGAGCTGTTTCACGGAACGTGGCAATCTTTTCTGAGGAATATCAATCCATCAATGATTGCAAGATTAAAAAGCATCGAAAGTGAGGATGCGGATGATAGTAGGGTGGAAGAAGAACACGAATGGTATAATGAAGAACAGTTTGATAACTGGAAGTACTCTGATACACATGAATCATGGGCGTCCATGATTAGAGATTTACCGGATCCGGTTTCCTTAATACAAAAGTTGGACGATTACGGCACAGAATGGTTAACCCTGAATAACTCTAGGAGTTGGGATGAACCCAAAGACATTGGTAAGGAGAAATATGAGTATAACCTCTTAAAGCATGATGTATATTTGGCTGCTGATGCCATCCTCGTAAAGCAACAAGACAAAGAGAAGGCAATACAGTCTTTAGATGGTAGGGATTTATGGGATGGTGTGAATTTACCGACTGATGACTGGCAACATCTGGTAAACAGGGAAAAATACTGGTCACCAGCATATAAAGACGTTTATAGGGACCGACAAGGTTGGGAAAATTCAATAGATGGGCTAGATGTACCATATTATTATTCTTGTGAGCAAGCCTGCGGGCATCTTGAAGATGATCAGTCTGGCACCATTGGCAAATATAGCATTCCGTGTAGGTTATTGTTCGAGGGTATGGGCATGGAGTATGATTCACATGACGGTCAATATCTGGATAAAGATGGCAACCTTGTGGCGTTAACATACGGGTATAACCAGATTTTGGTTAAAAAAGAGCCTCTTTTACGATTCCTGAAGCAAAGTGAACTGGTCATTTTGTGGATAGTGCGGGGGGAAAAGCGGGTGTATATAAGTGGAGGAATGGGATGTCAGTGTTTATATGCCCCATGTGGAGTATATTATTTGGATGATAACAATGTCCCGGAAGGTGTCCTTAGAACATATAAGAGAGTGTGATATGAGACTGTTCTGTTACAAAGCAAAGTGTGGAGATGCGTTTCATCTACAGTATGAGGGTGAAAGCGGTATGTGTCGTAACATATTTCTTGATATGGGGTACTCCAAAACTTATACCCAAGTGTTGAAAGGTGTTATTTCAAATATTATTGGGAGCTCAGAACAGATAGATGCTTTGTTCTTGTCTCATATTCATGATGATCATATTGGCGGAGCTAGTAGATTCATAAAAGATATTCAAAAAGATTGTGCTTTGGAGAATGTTGTTAGTCGGTGGATATATAATCCGCCAAGAAAGTATGATGTTGAACAAGTCTCTGATAATAAGAATGGAGTGCTATGTGGTATAGTCTCAGGGGATAAGGTCTATGAATACATCCAGTCACATAGCCCGTTAGATTGGGGGGATGTTATAGAAGGGATGTCTTTCAGTATTGACGGAATGACGGTAACAATCCTTTCTCCTGATGAGGGCAAACTGAACCTGCTTAGGGAAAAATATTCAAACAATCGTCCACTGTGTAAGTCTGAAACAAATGAGGTTAGTGTTGAAGCGGGTAATGTTGTCGATGATTATGCAACATTACTTAATGATTTTAATATAGAATGTTTTCAAGAAGATACGAGTGTTGAGAACGCCAGTAGTATAGCCGCATTGTTTGAGTATGTGGGGAAAAGAGTTTTATGGCTTTCAGATTCAGTACCATCAGTTATAATGAACTCATTGTTTAAACTAGGATATAGTGAAGTGAACAAACTGCACTGCGATGCTGTTTTGCTTTCGCATCATGGAAGTGTAGCAAATAATAGCTTAGCCCTATTTAAGATGATACAATGTAGAAAGTATATTATTAGTGCTGATGGAATAAATCGCCATTGTCTACCAAACAAAGAAACTGTAGCAAGGATTATTTCTGCTTCTTCGAAACTACCTGTAACTCTGTATTTTAATTATGATGATGGCCGGTTGGTGAGAATGTTTAAACCAGATACTCAAGAGTATGTAAAATCAATTATTGACATTCATTATTTGCATGATATGGAGGCAATCGATTTTTGAAGGCTATTTGACAGACCACATAAAACTTGCTTATAGAAAACGATATGTTATTGCATTTCCATTTTGCTGTATCATTTCAGTAATCAAGAATTATAGGGAGCTTATTAATATCCTTTGAAGAAGGGATGATAAAAAGAATATATTTGAAGCATCTCCGATGAAATATTTCTATCCCTTGAGGAAAAATATTACTACGTGGATAGATGGGGATAAATTGGGCGGAAAACGTCAAATATGCAAGTAAAACAACAAAACTTGTAAATTCTTAGTGTTGAAATAAAACGAATTATGAACCATATTTGCAAATAGTATGCTTTTACTATTATGTATGGTGTGATTCCTAATTAAAATATGTCAGAATTTTTCCTATGAGTTGTTCTTTGTCAACGTATGCACGTAATACATCTCGTTATAAGTTTTAATCCCCTTAATTAAGAACTGTATGTCGAAATGCTTGCTGCCCAAGTGGCGTACTTTACGGTCTTTGTTTTTGTAGAGACTCTGCATTATCAGTTTCACCGCAACGGTTTTATTCCTAATTCCTAGAAATAGTTGTTAATGCGGGGGATAAAAAAGTTGCTTGTGGTTTCTTCTAAGAAGTAATGAAGAAGCGGTTTTCAGAAGGGATTATAGAACATGTAAAAACATAAAAGTGAGACTATGATTTGGAACTATGAGTCGAAAAATGTACATTTGTAATGTAATGATAAAGCTTAGACAAGCGAAAGTCTATGAGTGACACAAAAAGACAGTTTTCAGTTACTAAATCGTTACACTTGAAAAATTGAACTGAATTAAAATGTTGATTCATAAGGATTTTGGAGAGAAAGGTTCATAATCCTGTCTCTCCGCTGATAAGAGCCTGAGTTTTTCAAACTCAGTTTTTTTTTGTAACAGACAATAAGCCTCCCAAGCGAGGGCTCAGTTTATTCTCCTGAGGATTTCATCCATTGCAAAAGCAAATCTTCTACTTCTTTTGCACCTATTTCCCTTGCTAAAGCAAGAGGGGTGTTGCCGTTACTATCTTTTACATCAAGGTCTGCATGATATTCTAAAAGCAACTTCACCAGTTCAATGTTATTATTGGCAATAGCTTCCATAATCGGATATACTTTATATGTATCGTATGGACTTTGGTAACCGTTTACATCAATGCCATGCTCCAGCAATATGCGGGCTAACTTTACGTTAGACAGCTTGCAGGCGTATTTACTTTTTAAGTCGCACGTTAATGCTAATGGTTCAGCAGGGAACGGCTTGCCGTTATCCTGCGTTGTTAGTGATATTTTTACCATAATTCTTCTGCGGAGAAATCACCTAAGAAGAAATATAGCTGCATAATGATACTGAACAAAATATACATGCCTATCGAAAAGCATACTATCAATATTATTTTCTTTCCGATACTGCACTTTTTTTTCCTAAACAGGAATAGCGAGAGTAAGATTGCTATGAGTATAATAGTTATTGCACATGCAATCATATACCTATATATTTTGAATTTGTAAATTATGCTGTTATCATTAATGGTTTAGCGGGGAACGCTGTTTAGCGTTATCCCGGTTTGTTAGCAACTTTACTTTAGTTCATAACAAGCATAGAGTTCAATTTTATTTCCTTCAAGAATATCATTAATTTGATGCTCCAATTCGCTCAATCCATTGACACTTGTTATTTGACGGTTGAAACCTAATTGCTCAATCTCCAAATCAAGACTTAAATGTCCGATTGATATAAAATTATCTTTCAACTTCTCTACATCCGTATAATATAGAGATAACTTGGGTTCATCCGACATTTCGCGTGATGCGGCAATCATGCAGTGCATATAGCCTCAATTCAAAGTATCGTTCATCCCTAAATCCATATGCCGTTCTCTTCATGACCTTTATCTTGTTGTTGATGCCTTCT
>OJKC01001562.1_pt1 | contig 14007 bp, 10 predicted proteins | sample 1596401 | NCBI WGS metagenome assembly OJKC01 (sample SAMEA4350162, study PRJEB24818) | metagenome | biome: human; feature: gut; material: faeces | place: Denmark | collected 2013-09 | reverse complement strand
AATAAGTGCAGTGTATGGATTAATACTGAACGAGTAGTGAGGATCGTCACTACTTAGAGATGGGGGGTGGATGCTGGTTATTTTGGTGTTTTGTTTTTTTTTTTTGTTTTTTTTTTTTTTTTTTTTTTTCAAGCAGAAGACGGCATACGAGATGCTCAGGAGTCTCGTGGGCTCGGAGATGTGGTATAAGAGACAGCTCCAGAACGTATGGGTTGTGCTGCTGGAACGCAGCCTTGGCAGCCTCCTCGTCGAACTTCCAGATAACGTTGCCGGCAAGATCCTTGATCTCGTTGCTGTAGCTGTTCCACGAGCCGAGCGTACCCTGAATGTACTCACCGATGTTGTTGCTGCAACCGTCGATCTGACGGCACATGCTGTGCAGGTGAATGCCGTTCTCGAACTCGAAGTCCACGCTGAACTGATCGTACTGGTCACCCGTGATACGACGGTGACGTGCACCGAATGCCGTAGCCTTGACGGGCTTCATGCCCGACATCCACAGGAAGACGTCGATATTGTGAACGTGCTGCTCGACGATATGGTCGCCCGAGAGCCACTTCCAGTTAACCCAGTCGCGGATCATCCACTCCATATCGCTCCAGCCCTGCTGACGGTCACGGTACCACAGCATGCTCTGGTTCCAATACACGTTACCGCCGGTGATCTGGCCGATATAGCCCTCCTGAATCTTCTGGAACGCCTCTACATAGGGACGCTGGTGGTGACGCTGCGTACCGGTAACCACGCTCAGACCCTTAGCCTTGGCCTGCTTTGCCGTAGCCATGATCATACGGTAGCCCTTGGGATCAACGGCAATAGGCTTCTCGAGGAACGAGTGAACACCCTTCTCGGTAGCGTACTGGAAGTGTACGGGACGGAATACGGGAGGCGTCGCAACGATAACCATATCGACACCCGAGTCGATAACCTTCTTGTATGCATCGAAGCCGATGAAGCAATTCTCGGCGGGGACATCCTGATTATGCTGCTCCTTGAGGTTCTTGCGCAAGCCCTCGAGACGGTCTGCGAAGGTATCGCCCAGAGCCGTCACCTTGATGCCGTTGGCGGCAGTCAGAAGGTCGACAATGGCACCCGAACCACGGCCGCCGCAGCCGATAACACCGGCCTTGAGCTCCTTGCCGTCGATAGCCTTGTCGGGCAACTCGGGGATATAGTACTCTCCGGCCTGCTTCAGGGGAGTGTAAACGGGGCCCTTGGCTCCGCCACATGACGAGAGAAGGGTCGATGATCCGACCATGCTCGTTACGCCCAAAAGCGCAGAATACGACAGGAAGTCCTTTCTGCTGATCTTGTTCTTGCTCATAATCGTAGTAGTTTTATAGAGTTAAAGTGTTATAAACAGTCTCTTCATCCTTATTAATCCGCTATCCGCCGGTCTCAATCCGCCGGTCTCAATCCGCCAACACCCTTTTCCTTGGGGCCTCTTCATCCGCCTTCGATCTTCGGCCGTCCCACATTGTTCTCGACGACCGTCAATCTTCGCCTCACAGACCCTAAGCCTCGGGCCCCTGTGGTTACAGTGCCGAGACTCCTTCGGGAACCTCACACACGACGCGGAAACCTATACCCTTGATATCCGAGTACCACCAGATACTCTTGGGGTTCTGCGGGTCGGTCTTCAACCAAGCGTCATGCTCGGTGTGGGCACGTGCCGCGCATCGCATCTCTGCGGCATCCTCATTGTAGAGGCCGCCACGCACTACATGCTCCTCACCCGATGCCGGGCCCTTGGGATCCGTCGCCCCGTCCTGAAGCTGCGAGTATGCATCCTCGGCATACCAGTCCGAGCAATACTCCATGACGTTACCCAACATATTCTTCAATCCGAACGGGTTGGCCTTCATCTTCGCAGGCTCCTGCGTACGGTTCTTGCTGTTGTTCACATAGACCACATAGCTGTTGATGACAGCTGTATCGGCACCGAAGAGTCCGTTCCAGAAGCCCTCGTTCGAGAACTTCTTGGGGCTGCCCTCGAAGAAGTAAGGTGTCGAGGTGCCGCCGCGGGCCGCATACTCCCACTCGGCCTCCGTCGGCAGACGGTACTTCTTGCCCGTCTTCTTCGACAGCCACTGGCAGAAGGTCTCGGCAGCATAGTGGGTCATCGTTATGGCAGGGCGCTCACCCATACCCCAACCCTGATCGGGGAATCCGAACGGCGGCGTGGGGCCGCTTATGGCATCCACATCCTCACGCGAGTTGTTGGCATATACCTCCTCAGGTGAAATACGTCCCTCCGACATGGTCTCGCCGTAGAAGGCCCAATACTGATCCCACGTAACCTCCATCTCGCCGATGAAGAAGGGCGATACGGTAACGTTGCGCTGCGGCGATTCGTCGCTGCGGCGGAAAGGCTCGTTCTCGGGGCTGCCCATGATGAAGCTGCCGCCCGGTATGGCCACCATCTTGAGCGATGCCGACGTGCCGGGTATCGTCTCCGTAAAGTTCTTGAACTCGGTCACGGGCGTCGCCTCGGTATATATCTCGGCCGCCGCGTCCGTAGCCGTAGGCAGGCCTGCCATCTGTCCATGCTGATAGTTCGGGTTGTAGTGTCCGGCATCGAGGTGACAGCTTATGCACTGGAGGTCGAGCTTCTCCTCGTTCTCCTCGTAGTAGAGGTGCGCCGTCACACCGTCGTCGGTAATACCCTCCGGGAATAGGTTGACGTGGCACTCCTTGCACGACTCGTTGTATACGATCTTGGTGGCATATTCCAGCTCACCCTTGCTGTCCCAGTCGATATCCTCCTGTTTCTTGGTCAGATACGACCATACGTCCTTCATACCCGTCTTGGCCTTGGCCTTGAAGTACGCGAACGATCCCTTGGGCGGGAGGTGGCACTCCACGCAGTCGGTCTTGACGCCGCTGCCGTTATTGTAGTGTATGGATTGTTTCCAGCTTGCATCCGATTCGGGATGGTAGTGACACATCATGCAAGCCTCGTTCGACGAGCTCTTGACATAAAGTGAATTGAGAAGTATCATCAGCGAGAAGCCGACGACAAGGCCGGCCAAGCCGACAAGCAGAAATTTCTTTTTATTTCCTGATTTAGACATAACAAACAACTAAACCGCTCAAAAAAATCAACAAAACAATGAATCGGAATCCTCACGCATGAAATCCGAACGGCACGGCATCAAAAATGCCTACCGCCCGCATTCGATGTCATAATCTACGTCAAAAGTAGTAAATTTTTCAGCAGCGGCAAATAATTCCACAGATTTTATTAAATATTTTTTGTATAATAAGGATGCCGGCGCCGCCCGAAAACGGCAACCGGCAGTCCGAATCCGACATCACCTCAATCGACTATGTTCACACGTGTGAATTTTCATCGCAGGCAACATTATTTCTCTATCCACTTGTACCACTTCTGGTCACGGTCGTATCCCGCAGCCACCATCGTCTCGATGAACTGCATGCCGCGCACGCCATCCTCGACGGTGGGGAAATCGAGCCACTCCTCGCTCGGGGTCTCGCCTGCGGCACGTGCGCGCACCGTATGCGCAAAGTTGCGATAGATATTGGCGAACGACTCGATGAAGCCTTCGGGATGGCCGCCCGGAACACGCGTATTGTGCTTCGTGAAGTCGGTCAGATAGGCGTATCCGTTACCCATGCGCACCTCCTCCGTAGGACGGTCAAGCCACTTCAGGTAGAGGGTGTTGGGCTCCATCTGGCGCCACTCGAGACCGCCTTTCTCGCCATAGACGCGCAGACGGATGTTGTTCTCCTCGCCGGTAGCCACCTGCGTCGCCTGCAACAGGCCCGTGAAGCCCTTGTCGAAGTGCAGGAATGCGCATGCGTCGTCATCGACGGGACGACCCTCGGCCACATGCTGCAGCTCGGCGCACAACTCCGTGACGCGGCCGCCCGTTACGTACTCGGCAAGATGCCATGCGTGCGTGCCGATATCACCGACACAGCCGCCCTTTCCGGCCTGCTTGGGATCGTTGCGCCAAACGGCATTGTTGCCGCCCTTGAGCTCGATACGCTGCGTCAGCCACCCCTGCGAGTACTCCACAAAGACACGACGCACACGGCCCAGATCACCGCGCTCGATGCGTTTCTTGGCCTCCTTGACGGCGGGATAACCGCTGTAAACATGGGTCAGCGCCAACGTCAGCCCCGTCTCGCGCACCTTGTCGCGCAACTTGAGCGCCTCCTCCAGCGAAAGGGTCATCGGCTTGTCGATAACGACGTTGAAACCCAACTCCAGAGCACGCATTGCAGGCCCGTAGTGGAAACGGTTCGGGGTAACGATGGTGACGAAATCCATACGCTCGTCCTCGGGCAGCGCAGCCTCCTTTTCGAGCATCTCCTCCCACGTGGTGTAAATACGATTATCGGGAACATAGTACGAACGGCCCGAGCTGATAGATATTTCGGGCTTCACGCTGAAGCATCCGCACACGAGCTCGATTTCGTTCTCCATAAGGGCCGCACGACGGTGTATGGCACCGATGAAAGCATCGCTGCCGCCGCCGATCATACCCATTCTCAGCTTTCTGTTTTTCATTATAGATAGTTTTAGGTTATTAGTAAATTTATTTCAAATTTATACATTTTTCCACAACAATGCAATACCGGTGCGAAAAGTGGAATCATAAAACCGTAATTTATACCATCCGCACATTTCCCGCTCCGGCGCCGCCCGACACATATTATATTGTCTCTCACGGCATTGCGACTAATAGTCCAAAACCTTACAAATACAGCAAAAACAGAACAACAAAAATCAAAAAAAGAGAATACTCCCCGCATATATGCAGAGAGTACTCTCCTCTCGATCGAGACATGTCCGACTGCGCGGGGCTTCGCTTACGCTTCACAACCGTCCCTGCGGCCGATTATTCCCACACTACCCTGCCGCGCCGCACAGACATCATATCATCGCCGTCACATCCCAGACGAATGCCCTCAAGCCCTGCATCTCATTGGCCTCGTCAAGCTCCTTCAGGCTCTTGAGAAACTCATCGACCTTACCGTCGTCGGTAACCGTCAGCAGCGCCGAGTTCATCGTGGGCCATGCGTGGTTGCCCAGATGGGGCTCGCCATTCCTGCTGCCGCACCCCATGAGCTCCTCCCAACCCGTGTAACCGCGCATCTGCATGCGGTTCATTATATCGAGCACCTCGTCGTATATCGACTGGTTGCAAGCTACAAAGATCGCTTTCATAACTATTGCTGCAATTTAAGTTCTTTCCTTTTTCTGCGGTTCTCGCCAAACACGGCGAACGTCGTGTAGAGTGTCGGGATAAGGATCAGCGTGATGAGCGTCGAGAACGACAGGCCCCATGCCACCGACATACCCAGCGAATTCCACATCTCCGAACCGATACCCGTACCCACGGCCATAGGCACCATACCCAGCACCGTCGTGAGCGTCGTCATCAGAATCGGGCGCAGACGACTGCGGCCGGCCGTCACCACTGCTTCGTATATGCCCATACCGCGTTCGCGGCAGAGATTCGTATAGTCCACCAGCACGATACCGTTGTTCACCACGATACCTACGAGCATCAGCACTCCCAACAGGGCCATGACACCCATCGCCGTATCGGTCAGGAACAGTCCTATGATAACACCCACAAGGGCGAACGGTATCGAGAACATGATCACCGTAGGATATGTGAGCGACTCGAACTGCGACGCCATGATGAGGTAGACCAGAATCACCATCAATACCATCAGCGTGATCAGGTCGGCAAACGTATCCTGCTGGTCCTCGTAGGTTCCGCCGAGGTCCCATACGTAGCCCGCCGGCATCTCTATGTTGCTCATACCTTTCTCGACCTCCTCGATGAGCTGGCCCATGGCATATCCGTGGGCCACGACACCCGAGACGGTCACGTAACGCTCACGGTCCTTACGGTCGATCGTAGGCGGCGTATATGCCTCCTTCACGACACCCAGATCGCGCACCTTGATGCCCTTGCCCTGCGCGTTGTAGATGGTGATGTTCTCGATGTCCTCAACCGACTCGCGGAACTGACGGTCGTAACGCACGCGGATGTCGTACTCGTCGCCGTCCTCGCGGTAATACGAGTTGACCGAGCCGTTTATGCGGTTGCGCAGATACATGGCGGCCGTAGTAACGTCGAGGCCGTTGAGCGAGAGTTTCTCGCGGTCGAAATCAACATGGTACTCAGGCGTGTATTCGTCACGCGAGATAGTAACCTCGGAGCACATGGGCAGCGCCTGCATCATATCCGACACCTGCTGCGCCAACTCGTCGGTCGTATCGAAGTCGTAACCGTAAATCTCCACATCGACAGCACTCTGGCCCGAAACGCCGCCTTGCGATCCCGACACGTTGACGTTGTAGGTGCGTATCTCAGGATACTCGTTCAGGATGGCACGCATGCCGTCGCCGATCTCGGTAAGGGAGCGTTCGCGCTCGGTCTTCTCCACCAGCGAAATGTTCATCGAGATATAGTGCGTACCGTTGTCCTGCATAGAGGCGAAAGTATTGTCGGTATCGGCCTGACCCTCGGTAAGGTTCACCGTAATGATCTCGGGATACGCCTCGCGGAAACGGTCGCTTATCTCCAGCGCCAGCTCGCGCGTGATCTCCTGCGCCGTACCTGCGGGCAACTGGATAGTAACGCCTATACGGGCATTGTCCTGCACGGGGAAGAACTCGGTCGGGACCTTCGGGCCGAGGCCGGCCATGATGGCGAAGAACATAACAACAGCACCTGTTATGACGGTCTTGCGGTGGTGCACGCACCAGTCAAGGATGCCGCCGTAGAAATTGTTGAACCGCGACATTCCGGCATCGATGCTCTTCTGGAACCACGTCTTGGTGGGCTTCTCCTTCATCATGAGCGAGCAGAGCACCGGCGTGAAGGTGATGGCGGCGACCGTCGATACGGAGAGCATGATGGTTACCATCCAGCCGAGCGAGTTGAAGAGCACGCCGGCCATACCGCTTACCATCGTAAGAGGCAGGAACACGGCTATGGTGGTAAGCGTACCGCCCATGACGGAGATACCCACCTCCTTGGTGGCGAACATGGCGGCCTGCTTCACGCGCGAGCCGCGGTCGATATGCGTGGTGATGTTCTCCAGCACCACGATGGCGTTATCGACCACCATACCGATAGCTATCGAGAGTGAACTCAGCGAGATGATGTTCAATGTCTCGCCCGTAGCCAGCAGATAGGCCAGACCCGAAAGCAGCGATATGGGGATCGTCAGCACGATGATGATGGTGGCCCTCCAACGTCCGAGGAAGAGGAATGTCACGAGCATCACCAGCAGGAAGGTCGTGGCGATAGTGTCGCGCAGCGAGTTGACGGTCGATATGATGTTGTCCGACGTGTCGACGATCTTGAATATCTCCACATCCGACGGCAGCGACGGCATAATGGTCTTCAGCTGCTCCTGCACGCCTTGGGCCACGGCCACCGAGTTGGCGCCCGACCGCTTCTGCACCACGATCATGCCGCCCTTCTCGCCGTTGTTGTATGTCTCCTGCGTGCGCTCCTCGACGGTATCCTGCACGCGGGCCACGTCACGCAGATATACAGGGGCCGTACCGTTGTGCCCCACCACGATGTCGAGCATCTCGATCGGATCGTCGAACTCCTGATCCACGCGCAGCGAATAGGTGTTCGATCCCACATCGAACGTACCGCCCGGGGTACTGCGGTTGGCGGCGGCGATGGCCTCCGATATGGTCTCGATCGAGAGGCCGTATGCCTCGAGCTTGTTGGGATCGCAGTACACCTGTATTTCGCGCTGGGCAATACCCGACACCGAGACGGTTCCCACACCGCTCACTCGCGCCAGAGGCGTCGCTACTTGGTCGTCGAGTATCTTGTAAAGGCCCGGCATGCTCTCCTCGGCCGTCACTCCCATGATGAGGATGGGGATCATGTCGGTCGAGAACTTGAATATGATGGGGGTGTTCACGCCGTCGGGCAGCGTGGTCACCATATCAAGCTTGTCTCGCACGTCGTTCGTCGCCACATCGATGTCGGTACCGTACTCGAACTCAAGGGTTATGACCGAGATGTTCTCCTTCGAAGCTGACGTGATATGCTTCAGGTGGTCCACACCGTTGAGCGAGTTCTCCAACGGCTTGGTGACGTTGTTCTCTATATCCTCGGCGCTGGCGCCACCGTAGGCCGTCATCACCATGATGGCGTTGGTCTCGATGTCGGGCATGAGATCGACACCCAGCCTCGTAAGCGAGAAGAGGCCCATCACCGCTATCGCCACGAAGACGATTATGGTCGATATAGGGTTGTTGACCGCTGATTTGTATATATTCATCGTTTATTCGTTTACACGTTCTACACTAACTCCGTTGTTGAGGGCGTTCTGTCCCTTCACCACGATCTCGTCGCCATCGGCCAGCCCCGCCGTAATCTCATAGCGGTCGCTCATGCGGCGTCCGAGCTCCACCTTCTGGAACTTGACCGTACCGTCCTGCTGGTATACATATATATATCTGTCGCCCGAGCCCATCTGCTTGACAACGGCGCGGTCGGGCACCACCACATTATCGCGCGAGCCGTAGTTCATCGTCACGCGGGCATACATTCCGGGCTTGACCACCTCATCGCTGTTTGTCACGATGATCTCCACGGGGAAGGTGCGCGTCGAGGCGTCTACCGCAGGTGTTATACGTGATACCTTGCCCTCGAAAGTGCGGTCGGGAAGCGCATCGAGCGTCACATCCACGCCCATACCCTTCTTTACATACGAATAGAGCGACTCCGAGACGTTCACAATGATCTTCACGGGACGTATCTGCTGTATGACGAAGATAGGCTCCGAACCGACCATGTCGCCGTTGTCGTAATTGCGTGCCGTCACCACACCCGCGATGGGCGAACAAAGGCTCGTATTCTCCAGAAGGTTCTCATAGCTCGACAACGACAGCTCGTAAGTGTTCTTGGCCGCTTCCCATGTAGCCTTCGACTCGCCGCCGAACTTGTAGAGCTCGTCGGCACGCTCGAAAGCAGCCTTGTCGGTAGCCAGCTGCGACTTGGCCTGCGCCAGACTCGACTCGTCCATCTCGGCCACGACCTGTCCCTCCTTGACATGGTCACCCACGTCCACCAGCAGGCGCGATATACGACGCGACGACTGCGGCGTTATGTTGTTCACGGCGTATCCCTCGACATTGCCCGTGAATACGCTTATCTGATCGACCTTCTCGACGTGCACCACCTCGGTGGTCACTTTGGGTTTCTCCTCGACGGCCGTCTGCTCGACATTGCCGCCCTTAGAACCGCAAGCTACGCTCGCCATGCAAACGCCGCACGCAAGCAGCGCCTTGATAACATTACTCTTCATACAGTTTATTATCTTTCGTGTTTATTTTACGTTAGGTTTCCGGCGTCATCACTACTCGGCATCCGCCGTCGACGCCTCGTCATCCATCATATAGGTTCCGCGTATCTTCTCGAGCGACACCTGATTGACCAGATAGTCGTATATGGCCGTGCTGCGCGTCAACTCGGCCTGCGTGTAGGCCAGCTGCGAGTCGTCGATCTCGACCAGCGTGCCGTCACCGACCTCGTAGCGCTTCACGGCTATGTCATAGCCGCGCTTGGCCTCCGCAACGCTCGACAGCGACGAGTTGTACTGCTTCAGATTGGTCTGCATGTTGCTCGCATACTGCATTATCGAGGTGCGAAGCGTACGCTCCGTATTCTCGCGCTGGAGCTGCATGTTGCTCAGGTTGAGCTTCGCCTGCTGGATATCCGCACGGCGCTTGCCGCCGGCAAAGATCGGGATATTGAGGCTCAGCGTGGCATACGAATAGGGATTCCACGTATACTGGTTGAACTTGAACGTATCCTCCATAGCTGTGAAGTTGTAGCTTGCCGAGAGATCCAGCGTCGGCAGGTTGGCCGCACGCTGCATCTCGAGCGTCTTCTGCAGCTGGCGCTCCTGAATCTCCAACTGCTTCATCTCGCTGTTGCGCTCGGGGTTGAACTCCATGTCGAAGTGTGAGGTCATCATCGACTCGTAGTCGGCCAGCGATCCCGCGCAGTCGATATCTATGTCGAGATCCATGCCCAGCAGCGCCTTCAGCTGCCACAGCGCCACCACGATCGAGTTCTCGGCGTTGAGCACGTCGGGCTCGGCGTTCGATACGGTCACCTTCGAGCGGAGAAACTCATACTCCGAGACCGATCCCACCTCGTATTTCTTGGTCACGATCTTGTGGTTCTCGACGGCGTTGTCGTAGACGCGCTTGTATACAGTATATGAATCCTTCGCCAGCAGCACCTGATAAAAGGCCTTCGACACCTGTTCGATCATGTCTATGCGCGAGCCGCGCGCCTGCTCGACGGCCAGCTCGACATCCATGGCCGAAATCTTGAGCGACTTCCACAGCTGGGCGTTGACCAGCGGCATGGTCGCCGAGAATCCGCCTTGGTAGATATTGCTCGTACCGACGGTCATCGTCTGGTCCATGATGTGCATCGTCTGCTTCTTGATGTAGCGGTTGTAGGTGGCCGAGGCACTGATTTCGGGCCACAGGCCGGCATAGGTGCCGCGTTTGGCATACTTCTTCACCTCCACGGTCTGATCGGCGATCTTGACCGTCGGATTCTCGCTCAGCGCTATGTCGAGCGCCTGTTCGAGCGTCAACATCAACGGACCGGACACTACCGAATCCGCCATCTCCTGCGCCCCAGCCGGCGCCGCCGCAACGCCTATCGACGCCGCCAGCGCAAAAAAGAGATTTCTCAGTCTCATAAACTTCGTTTGATAATATTATTAATGTTTTCCCTGTTGTTCTCATCTGTCTCGGCGGCCGCAGCTGTAGCGCTTCCCGGTTCACGGCCGTTCATGATATCGATCAGCCGCTGGCTGCGGATATAACGGTATTCGTCGCGCGAAAGGATCTCATCGATGATCTTTATCCCCTTCAGAGACGAAACTCCACGCAGGAAATTGACTGCCATGCAACCATATGCATCCTCCCGAGTAACGCCCTCGGGCAACATTATATTGTATTCGCGCATGAGCATGCCCGAAGTCTGGAAAAACACCATCGTCACCAATTCTATGTCGACGTTGTCGGCGAGATAACCCTCCTTGCGGCTCTCGATGAGGATACTCTTCAGCCCTGCCAGACCCTGCTCGGTGAAGGTTTTGGTCACGCGCTCATAGATCTTGGGGTAAAACTTCTTCATATTGTTCATCAGGCGCCACTCCGACATGTCCCATCGGCTGAATATCTCGAGAAAACATATCAACACCATCTCCAGAACATTGTCGCAGACATCGGCACGCTCCTTGAGCACCCGGTGCATCTTCTCGCGATGATGCACTATGCTCTCATAGAGCAGTTCCTCCTTGTCGCCGAACATCTCGTAAAGCGTACGCTTCGACATACCCATCACATTGGCCACGTCGTCCATACGTACGGCCTTGATACCCATGGTGATGATCATCTGCCATACGTGATCGACTATTTTCTCCCGTTGTGTTGTCATCTCGTGTTCCATATCCGGCTGCAAATATAGACAAGAAAACTTAAAAACAAAAAAAGTTTTCTTGTTTTAGAGTTTTTATTATACATATATAATATCCCTTACGCAAGAACACCCGCGGCCGCAGACAGACCGCCTTGCCATGCGCCGCGACAACAGACTGAATATGTGCAACATATCATTATAAAACCTGCATATTTCAAGTTCCGTTATCCCAGTTTTTGCATAAAACACGGCCCCGACAGACACTTCCACACATTCCACTATAGGCCAATAATAGCACTTTTGGCGTGCGGATACGGGGTTTGCCGTCAGGTGAAACGCCCCAAAACGCCGTCGAATCGACCACATTCTCCGCCAAAAAGCCGCCCGAAAAACTCTTTTCCGACCTTTGGCAACATATATTTCATCCCGCAGGGAGCGCACCAATGTCACGCGCGCAACCGTCCGCACCGACACCCGACTTCACGGCTGTTGAACATTTGAGGAATTATTCATATATTTGGATACATATATAAATATAAGATTAACCCTGCGACAGCAGGACCGTACAATAAAACATTACCGAAACAGTCAAATACCCACCAACCATGAAGAGCCACACCTCCATGCTCCGCCTGTCGGGATACATTGCTGGCACGGCTGCGGCCGCCACGCTCGTCTCATGCGGCACGGCAAAGGCCCCCGAGAGCCGTCCCAACGTCATATATATCATGGCCGACGACCTCGGCTATGCCGACATCACACCATACGGACAGCAGCTCATCGAGACGCCAAACATAGAACGCTTGGCGGCACAGGGCATGCTTCTTACGCAGTGTTATGCCGGGTGTACGGTCTCGGCGCCGTCACGCGCATCGCTCATGACGGGCCTGCATACGGGCCACACATACGTACGCGGCAACTACGAGATCGACCCCGAAGGACAATGCCCCATGCCTGCGGGGACCTATACGCTCGGCACGCTCTTCAGCAATGCGGGCTACTCCACAGGGGCCTTCGGCAAGTGGGGCCTCGGATACCCGGGATCGGAGTCGGTGCCTTCGAAGGTGGGATTCGACCGTTTCTACGGCTACAACTGCCAGCGCATGGCACACACCTACTATCCCGACCATCTGTGGGATGATGACCGCCGCGTCGACTTTCCCGAGAATGTAGATCCGGGACGCCAGACATACTCTCAGGATATAATCCACGCCAAGGCTCTCGACTTCATACATGAGAATGCCGAGACGGGGCGACCCTTCTTCGCATACTTGGCCTACACGCTGCCGCATGCCGAACTGTGCCTGCCCCATGACGAGGTCTACCAGCACTATGTCGAGAAGTTCAAGGATGCACCTGCCGACGCCAAACCTTGGATGACAAACGGCGACTACGGCACCTCGGAGCACCCGATGGCATCGTTCGCGGCGATGGTGTCGCGTCTGGACAGATACGTAGGCGAGGTCATGGCGCTGCTCGACGACCTGTCGTACGATGCGCGGCTGGTCGGCGCCGTGAACTGCGTGCGCCGTACGGCGGGCGGACGCCTCGTGGGACACAATACCGATGTCATCGGCCTGCGGGCCGCCTTCGACTGCCTGCTCGGGGGCGAACAGCCCTCGCATGCCCTCGTACTGGGTACGGGCGGGGCATCGCAGGCTGTGCAATATGTGCTCGCCGAGCGGGGCATCCCGTTCGACCTCATGTCACGCGACGCCGCGAAGGGCAACTACACCTACGACAACCTGCCGTGCGAGGCCGTGGAGCAGAGCCGCCTCATAGTCAACGCATCGCCCGTGGGAACCTACCCCGCCGTCGATGCCGCGCCGCGAATCCCCTACGGCTACCTTACGCCCGGGCACTACCTGCTCGACCTGGTATACAACCCGCCCCTGACCCGGTTCCTCGACCTGGGGCGCCAGCGCGGGGCGCGCATACTCAACGGCGAGGTGATGTTCCGCCGGCAGGCCGAGGCTTCGTGGCGGATATGGAACGAATAAACCTTAAAACGAAGGGCATATGAAACGTACAGCGATCTTATTGGCGGCACTGGCCCTGTGGTGCGGTGCCGCGGCGCAGCAGACCCAGCCGCCCCGTTTCCAGGGCGCCGATGCCAAACGCTTCATGGCAAGGCTGATGGGCGAAACCGAGAAATTGGCGATAGAGAAGCAAATCCCGGCGTCGGAGCTTTCGCCGCAGGTCGTGGTCGCCTTTACGGTGGACACGGCGGGACGGGTGGACGGGTGGCGTTTCCTGGACAATACCTGTCAGGGGCGCGACAAATGCGATGCCGAGCCCACGAGACTCCTGAGCATCTCGTATGCCGTCTTCGGCTTGAAAAAAAAAAACAAAAAAAAAAAAAAAAAAAAGAAAAAACATGATTACTGACGACATCGTATGCCGGCTTGTGCCTTAAATAACAACTGATAGACTCAACAAGAGCAGTGTCAACTGTCCTCCTATACCTGGTCTAGACTTTACTACGGAAGATACTTGACAGTAACAAGTGAGTTTCTTTAGGACAATCACGTCTTGA
>OJKC01001559.1_pt1 | contig 14014 bp, 10 predicted proteins | sample 1596401 | NCBI WGS metagenome assembly OJKC01 (sample SAMEA4350162, study PRJEB24818) | metagenome | biome: human; feature: gut; material: faeces | place: Denmark | collected 2013-09 | reverse complement strand
GGGGAAGATCATTGAGAAACAAGTATAGAAAGCACTTACTCAAAATAAAAAATATGAAACAGAATAATATAAAATAATAGTAAGCAATCCGAATAAAGAAGCAGAAACAAGTACATACATATTAAACATAACTAAAAAATCTACAAATAATAACGTAGAATATGTTAAAGTAAATGGGGAAACTTTAACAGAAAACACAGACACACAAACTTATGAAACACAAGTAATCACAGTAGATTCAGAAAAATATGAATTACAAGTTAAAGCAGAAAATGAATATGCAACTATTAAATTTGATGAAGGCGAATATAGCACAGAAAATATACAAACACAAGAATATGAAATTGAGCCAAAAGGAACAAAAGAAGTTAAGGTTACGGTTAAATCTCAAAATGGTGAAGAGATAATAAAAACAGTAAAAATCTACAGAAAAGACAATAACTTAAATGTAGAAAACGTAAAAGTAAATGGAACAGATATTACATCAACATATGACGAAAAACACAAAAACTACAATATCACATTAGAAAATACGCTAACTACAACAACATTAGAGATTGTAGCAGAAAGTGAAAAAACTGAAATCAATACAACAATTGACGAAGTTGAACATAATGGACAAAAAACAATAACAGTTGACAATATCAATTTACCAGGGGTAGGTAAAAAGACAATTACATTTACAGTAACTTCAGAAGAAGGCAAAAAAGAAACAAGAACAATTACAATTTCACAATTCTCATCAGACATTGAACTAGAAAAATTACAAGTAAGAGGAAAAGAAGCTAAAAAACGTGATGATGGAAACTACGAAATAACAATAGGTAATGTACCAACATATGTAGACATTTATGCAAAAGCACAAGAAGAGACAACAAGCATAGAAATAAATGGAGGAACATCATCAGTAGGAGAACAACAAGCAACAATACAAAATATTGAAGAAGGACAATATTTAGAAGTCCCTGTTAAATTAACAGCTGCAGATGGAACAGAATATGAATATCAATTATACATAACTGTAAAATCTGGAGACAACAATGTTGGAACAATAAGAGTAAACAACTTAGAGGCTACAAAGATAGATGATAAAACATATAGAAGTTTTGTACAAGAATCTGCAGTTCAAGCAACTGTTGATGTTACAGCAAAAAGTGAATTATCAAATATTAAAGTAACCCTAGGAGATAGCCAAAAAACTGGAAATCCATTAAACTTTATTCAAACACTACCAGAAGAAAAAACAAATGTTACAATAACAATTGTTTCGGAGGCTGGAGAGGATAAACAATATACACTAGAAATTATAAAAGAATCAAGTGATAATTCTTTAAAGAATGTATATGTAAATGGAAATGAACTTAAAAAAGATAAAAAAACAGGAAGATACAAAACAACTATAGACGAAAATAAACAGCCAGTAATTAAGGTTATTTCAAATAATCAATATGCTTATGTAAGAATAGCATTAAATGAAGAAGAACAAACACAAAGTGAAAAAACAGTAGAACTTGGAGAAGATAAAATAACAGTAATACCAATAACAATAAGAAGTCAAACAGGAATAACAAATGTTGAATATATAGAACTTGAAAAAATCGATAAATCAACAGCAGTAGATTCTTTAATAGTAGACGATGTAGAAATAACAGACTATGACAAAGAAACAAATACATACAAAGCATTAGTAGACAAAGACATAGATCAACATGAAATATTTATAATGGCTGGAAATACAAACTCAACTATAGAAATAAACGAAAATACAGCAGTTGGCAGTATAACAACATATTCAACATTAGAAGAAGGACAAGATGGAAAAACAATACCATTTACTATAACATCAGAAACTGGTACAACGCAAAAATATCAATTACTATTAATTAAAAAATCATCAAATGTTAACGTAACACAAGTGGTAGTAAATGATGTAAAAATTCTTCCAGACCAAGATAGACCAGACATATATAGAAAAAATATCAAAAAATTAGCGAATAAAGCAAAAATAAAAGTTACAACAGAATATCCATATGCTAGTGTAAAAATAGGTGACAATGATACTATTATGAATGAATCAGAAGCATGGATAGATTTAAAACTAGAACAAGATGAAATAACGGTTCCAGTAGTAGTAACAGCAACAGATGGTAAGACAGTAGAAACATACAATATTATATTACAAAGACTATCAAATGATACAAGTGCAATTGTAAGTTATGATGGAGAACCATTAAGTAAAGACGAAAATGGAAAATATAATGTAAGTATTTTGGACACCGCTACATCAGGAACAATAAAAGTAGTAACAAATGATGCTAATGCAACTGTAGATATAAATAACACACTAGAATATGAATTAGGTGGAAAAGAATATAATCTTGATATTGACACAAAATCAGCAGGAAAAACTATAGAGGTACCAATATCAGTTGTTTCAGCAGATGAAACTGTTGAAAATAGTACTTTGGTAATTACAAGACTTTCTACAAATAATAATACTGCAAAAGTTGAAGGAACATATGAAGATAATAATAAACAAATAACAAAAGAAGCAGTAATAGACGAAAATGGAAACTACTTTATAATGGCAAAAGAAGAAACTAGTGAAGTTACATTAAAAATAACTCCAGAAAGCCAATATTCAACTGTAAAATTGGGTGACCAAACATCAACAGGAGAATTAACAACAGTAGCAACACTTACAGGAGATATAACATATGTAAATTACACTATAACTTCAGAAGCAGGAGAAGAAAAACAATACACTATAAAAATAGGAAAAATAGCAAGTATATCAGGAAAAATACTAACAGAAAATACAAAAGAAAAATATAAATCAACAATTAAATTATACAAATCAACAGATACAATTAACCCTGTAAAACAGATGGAAACAGAAGAAGATGGAACATTCAATATTACAATAGAAGAAAGTGGAATATATGATTTAGTAGCATGCAAAGACGGATATCTAAATTATAAAGTTACAGGAATTGAGGTTATAAAAGGAGAAGAAACTATATTAGATGAACATAAATTAATAGCTGGAAACGTAGTTAAAAATAGCGAAGAATCAACACTTGAAGAACAAATTGAAATAGATGATTTAGTAGCATTGAATAATAATTATGGGGAAATTATTACAGATGAAGATAAAGTAACTAGAGCAATTTATGATTTAAATGAGGATGGAGTAGTAAATAAATTAGATAGAGATATCTTAAAGAAAAATTATGGTAAAAAAGCAGAAACAATAGAATGGGTTAATCCAAACAATGCAACTAGAAGATTAATGATAAGTTCGTCAATAAAAACAACAAGTGAACAAAGCTTTATATTACCGATTACATGTAACTACACAATAACATCAAATTATGGAACAAGAAAACATCCAACAACAGGAATTGTAAAAAAACATACTGGTATAGATATAGCAGGAACACACCATACAGAAATATTAGCAGTAGCTGATGGAGAAGTGACATTTGCCGGAGTACAAAATGGATTTGGAAATTGTATAGAAATAAAACATATTGTTAATGGGGAAACAATATATAGCTTCTATGCACATCTTTCAAAAATAAATGTAAAATCCGGAGACAAAGTAAAACAAGGAGAAGTAATTGGATTAGAGGGAGGAGATCCGGAGTCTGACCCTAATCCAGGTAACTCAACAGGACATCACTTACACTTTGAAATTAGAAAAGCTAGTGGATATGGAAATGATGTAGACCCTACAAACTATATTAAGTTTTAAAATAAATGAGACAGAACATGAAAATGTTGATAAGGTATTTATGATAGCAAATTGGAAAATTCTTTTTTCTAATTTGCTATTTTTTGTGTTAACGAAGAGATGGATACATAAATTTCTTTGAAATATTCCGTAATTTTCTATATATTTAAGTAACATATGGTAAGCTTTAGTATGTCTTTTTTTATTTTAATTTTGAAAATAATAATAAAGTTGATTTTTTTGCCATTTTATGTTAAACTTAGAAAGAACCATATTTTACATTATGTAAAGAACAGATAATAAAAATATGTTGTATAAGGAGCATTGAAATGGATAAAAAAGTTTTAAACAAACATTTAGAAAAATTAAATGAGGACATAAGAAATATTCAATATCAAATAAATAGTATAAACCAAGATATAAAAAAAGATAAGAAACAAAGTTATATTGAAAAAAGAATTGATAGATTAGTTAATAATTATAAAATGTTAAATCAAAAAAGACAGGAATTAGTAAATATATCTAGAGAAGAAAAAAGAGAACTACAGGAAAAAGTATTAGAAATACGTAAACAAGTAAAAGACGTTTGTTATAAAGGAAGCAAGGACATTTCAAAACAAAATATACAACTAGACGAAGTTGTTAACAATGAAAGTAAATCAGAAATTTATAATAAGATTGATGATGATGAAAATAAAAAAATAAAAAGAGTTTATGGTCCAGATGGTAGTTTAGAGTACATATATATTAAAGAAGAGAGACCTATTGGAAGATGGCAGAAAATTAAGCAAATGATGGAAAAAAAGAAGAGAAATAAAGAGATAATAAAAAAGCAAAGAAACAAAAACAGATTCGGAAAGATGAAAGAATTTTTCAGGGAAATTAATGGAAAGAAATTATTAAAAAGGATAGCAGCTTTTGGAATGGGATCATTAATGCTACTTCCTGGAACAATTTCTGCTAATCAGAATGAAAATAATACTGAAAGTAAAAGTACAAAAAACAGCTATATAGATACTGTAAAACAAACACCTGTAAATGAACATGAATTAATAAAAATGGCAAAAGATTTTAAAAAAGAAAATTCTTTGAATATGGACGAAAATATAGAATCAGAAGAAGCAGTTAAAGAAGAAAATACAAATGATAAGAATGAAGATGATGTACTTGTACATATTATAGCTCCAGCACAGAGCAAATACACAGAAGTGTCTGATGGTAGAGGAAATTATGGTATTTTTACCGAAGATACTGAAGTTTCGATATATAATAGAGCTTTAATCAGAACTAATAAAGATGGAAGCAAATCAATATTAAAGGCCACAAAAGTAGGACAAACTTGGAAACAATATGCAGAAGAACAAGGAATTGATTATAATGAGTTTAAAACATATATAGAGAATAATGAAAATATACAAGAGGTTTTATCTACTATGTCTGTTGATGGTAAAAGTATATATGGATGGATGCCAGCATCAGAATTAGAATATAAAACTCAAGATAAAGAAATAAATGTACAAAGAAATTATGTTACCGAGGTAGAAGAAAGATAATGAAAGATTATATAACTGTAATAGGAGCAGGATTAGCTGGATGTGAGGCAGCTTATCAAATTGCTAAAAGAGGAATAAAAGTAAAATTATATGAAATGAAGCCAATAAAATATTCAGAAGCACATTCAAATGAAAATTTTGCTGAAATTGTATGTAGCAATTCTTTTAAATCAAATTTGCTAACAAATGCATGTGGTTTATTGAAAGAAGAATTAAGAAGATTGGATTCATTATTAATTAAAATTGCAGATGAAACAAGAGTTCCAGCAGGACAGGCTTTAGCAGTAGATAGAGAAATTTTTTCTAAAAAAGTAACTTGTGAATTAGAAAAAAATGAATTTATTGAAATTATTCGTAAAGAAATTGTTGATATAGAATCTTTAGCAAAAGAAGGAATTGTGATAATAGCAACAGGACCTCTTACTTCAGAAGGGTTAGCAAAAAATATAGGTAAAATAACAGGAGAAGACAAGCTTTATTTTTATGATGCGGCTGCGCCAATTGTAAATAAAGATAGTATAAATTTTAAAATTGCATTTTATGGAGACAGGTACAGCCAAGAAAAGAAAAAAGATGAAAGTATAGAAGAATGGAAAAAAAGATTAGCAATTCAAGAAAAAGACGAACAGAGTTATATTAATCTTCCAATGAATCAGGATGAATATGAGAAATTTTGGAATGAACTTGTAAAAGCAGAAGTAGTTACACTTCATGAATTTGAAAAGAGAGAAATCTTTGAAGGTTGTATGCCAGTTGAAATAATGGCCAAAAGGGGAATTGATACTTTGAGATTTGGACCATTAAAACCAGTAGGGTTTGATGATCCAAGAACAGGAAGAAGGCCATATGCATTAGTACAACTAAGACAAGATAATAAACAAGCAAGTATATATAATATTGTTGGATTTCAAACTAATTTGAAATTTGGAGAGCAAAAGAGAGTTTTTCAAATGATACCAGGATTAGAAGAAGCAGAGTTTATAAAATATGGAGTAATGCATAGAAATACATATATAAATTCAAGTAAATTATTAGATGAAACATATAATCTTAAAAACAATAATAATGTTTATTTTGCAGGCCAGATAACTGGTGTTGAGGGCTATGTTGAGTCGATATCTTCTGGAATGGTAGTAGCCATTAATGCTGTTAATCAAGTAAAAGGAAAAGAAGAAAAAGTTATTTTTTCGGAAAATACGGTAATAGGGGCTTTATCTAAATATATATCAACTCCAAATGAAAGATTTCAGCCAATGAATGCTAATTTTGGAATATTGCCAGAGTTAGAGGGAAAAAAGATAAAAGATAAAAAAGAACGATATGCTAAATTAGCTGAAAGAAGTTTAGGGTATTTTAATTAAAGATATAAATAATGCATTTTACAAAGTTATTACAATTAGTTTACAAATGTATAAAATTGGATAAAAAGGTTGAAAAAGAGCATTAAAAAAAGTATAATAAATATGTATACTTATTTTAAATAAAAAATTAATTTGAAGGAAAGAAATAATTTATTATAATGAAAATATAAATAATAGGGGGATTTGATATGAAAAATGTTAGTGAATTTACAAAAACACAAGCTTTAATTGATGAGTACAATAAGCTTAAAAATAAGGTTCCTAAATTAGAAGCACAAATGGAACAAAACAAAAAGAGAACAGAAGCAAAAAAAGAAAAATTTAAAAGGGATATGCAAGAAAATAAAGAAGATATTGAATATAAATTAGATAGGGCTGCAGTAGAAGCTGAATACGGAAAGCAAATAGAACAAGAGGAAAAAAATCTGGAAGAAGAAAATGGCAAAATTAAAGAAGAAATTAATAAAGCGAAAGAAGATAAAAAGTTTTTCTGTACAGATAAAAACTTCAAAACCATTACAATGGAAATTGAAGCTATGAAAAGAGAAGTTGAAGATGGAAAACTAGAAATAAAAAGAAAAGAATATGAAATTAAGGGCAACGAACTCAAAGAACAAGAATTTAGTGCAAAACCTGATAAAGAAAATCCTCTTAAGTGGTTAGAATTAAGGAAAGAAAGCGAAAAAAAAGAACAGGAAATTGGAAAAATAAATAAAGAAATTAATGCTATGAATAAAAAAATAGAGGAATATTCAAAGTTTAAGGGAGAACTAAATCAACAACTTAGTACATTTACAGCTATTGATTTTAATAAAATGCGTGAAAGAGAAAATAATAAAACAGACAAGCCGGAAGAGCAACAAGAAAATAATAAAACAGACAAGTCGGAAGAGCAACAAGAAAATAATAAAACAGACAAGCCAGAAGAACAACAAGAAAATAATAAAACAGACAAGCCAGAAGAACAACAAGAAAATAATAAAACAGACAAGCCAGAAGAACAACAAGAAGATAATAAAACAGATAAGCCAGAAGGGCAACAAGAAGATAATAAAGCAAATGATCCGGAAGAGGAATATGAGGACATATATTCTAATTCACAAGATTTTGTTAAGGCTATTCATATTGAAGCTGCTACAGGAAAAGCATACATTGATACATTTAAAAATAATAAAAAAGAGATAGATATAAAAGAAGCAATTGAGAATAGAAAAGGATTATATAAAAGAATTAATCTTAAAGAAATTATGGAAAAGGCAGGAGTAGAATCAAGAATAAATCAATTTATGTTAAAAAGAAAAATTAATCCAGTAATATTAGAAGCTATAAATAAAAATGAAAAAATGACAGAAGAATACATTTATAGTTTGATAGAAAAAAAAGAATTTCCTTTTGAATATAAACATGATTTAGAAAATTCAAACTTATCATTTAAAGACATGGCTTTAATGAATAGAGTAGCTTTAAAAGAAAGCAAAATAGATGGCAATGAAGTGATAGGAGCTAAAAAGTTATATACAATCAAATCTTTCTTTGGAAAAATAAAAAATAAAGCTCTAGCGAAGTTTAATAAAAAAGAAGAACCTAAAATGATTAATGAGAAAAATGAAAGACAAGAAGACACAAAAAGCAGAAAAGAGAGGTTTTATGAATCTATAGAATATACTCCAGAAGAGCAAAATGCAAATGATATAGAATTAGAACAAAAAAATAAATATAATGAAGCTTATGAAAAGTTAACAGATGAACAAAAAGCAAAATTAGCAACTATGGATGTTAGCAATATTCAAAGATTAGGATTTGATTATAATACAGCTGTTGCATTAAGTGAAATGACAAAAGAATCTACAACAAAAGAAGACAAGAAAGTAACCCAAGAATCTACAACAAAAGAAGATGACGAAATTCAAATATAGTATTGACAAATTAAAAAAAAGTAGTATTATAAAAATGTAAAGAAATAAAAAGACCTTTCAAATAAATATTTGAGAGGTCGTTTGTTCCTAAAAATAAGGAGGAATATACAAATGAAAAAGATAGAAAAAATAAAAGTTCGGTGGCATCCTAGAAAATTAATTACATATTTAACTTTTATAGCTTTGGCAGGACTATTTATATTTTGGGAATTTTATATTAAATTTGCTAAGTATACAGTAAAAGATGTTTGGCAAAGAAGTAGTATAATTTCTGTAGTAGTAGTTGTAATAATCTTTTTATTAATATTTATTGGAATATTAATAAAAAGTAAGAAAGCGATATACAATATAAATATAGAGAATAAAACATGCACAAAAAGAGAAAAAAAGATTCAGTATAAAAATATATACTATACTCAGTCATTATTGCAAAGAATGTTTGGGCTTGTAAATATTTATTTAATAAATGAACAAGAAATAATGAAGATAAAAGATGTTTCAAAGAAAGCTATTGAATATGTTGATGCTATTAAACTAGGCAAGTGAAAACTTGCCTTTTTCTATTGACTTTATGTATCAAAGATGCTATAATAACATATGTTCGAATATATTACCAAATTAGGCAAATTTTGAATAAATAATTAAACAGGAGGTGAAATTTAAGTGCCAACAATTAATCAATTAGTAAGAAAAGGAAGAAAAACAGGAGTAACAAAATCAACAGCGCCAGCACTTCAACATGGATGGAACTCAAAAAACAAAAAATTAACAAACAATAGAGCTCCACAAAAAAGAGGAGTATGTACAGTTGTTAAAACAGTTACACCTAAAAAGCCAAACTCAGCTTTAAGAAAAGTTGCCAGAGTTAGACTTTCAAATGGTTATGAAGTAACATCTTATATCCCAGGTATAGGACATAACCTACAAGAACACAGTGTTGTATTAATAAGAGGTGGTAGGGTAAAAGACCTTCCAGGTGTTAGATACCATATTATCAGAGGAACATTAGATACAGCAGGTGTTAAAGATAGAATGCAAGCGCGTTCTAAATATGGAGCTAAAAAACCTAAAAAATAAAAAAATTAGCTACAAAATTTAAAAATTAGTGCTTGTAATTCTTACTAAATTAAGGCATTTAAATTTAGAATAGATTTATATAGCACTGTGCGCAAGAAAGAAAGACTTTCTTGAGAGTACCTAGATATTTTATAAATAAAATATCAAATAAAATTTAAGGAGGGAAGAATAGTGCCAAGAAAAGGATATATAGCAAAAAGAGAAGTATTACCAGATCCAATATATAATAGCAAAGTTGTTACAAAATTAGTTAACAATATTATGTTAGATGGTAAAAAATCAGTTGCTCAAAAAATAGTATATGATGCATTTGACATTATTAAAGAAAAAGAAGGAAAAAATCCTTTAGAAGTTTTTGAAGCAGCTTTAGAAAATATTATGCCAGTTCTTGAAGTTAAAGCAAGAAGAGTAGGTGGAGCAACTTATCAAGTTCCATTAGAAATTAGACCAGAAAGAAGACAAACTTTAGGATTAAGATGGTTAGTAACTTATGCTAGAAACAGACATGAAAAAACAATGGCTGAAAAATTAGCAGGTGAAATAATGGATGCAGTAGCTGGAAACGGTGGAGCATTTAAGAAGAAAGAAGATACACATAGAATGGCTGAAGCTAATAAAGCTTTTGCACACTATAAATGGTAAAATTTGAAATTAATGTTATAAAAATATAAATTCAAAGAGAATCAGAGTATTTGAAAGGGGGAAATATAGGAAATGGCAGGAAGAGCATACCCACTAGAAAGAACTAGAAATATAGGAATAATGGCACATATAGATGCCGGAAAAACAACAACAACAGAAAGAATCTTATTTTATACAGGAAAAACACATAAAATAGGAGAAGTTCATGAAGGTGCAGCAACAATGGACTGGATGGCGCAAGAACAAGAAAGAGGTATTACAATTACTTCAGCATGTACAACATGCTTCTGGAAAAATAATAGAATTAATATTATTGATACACCAGGACACGTTGACTTTACAGTAGAAGTACAAAGATCTTTAAAAGTACTTGATGGAGCTGTTACAGTTTTAGCTGCAAAAGGTGGAGTACAACCACAAACAGAAACAGTTTGGAGACAAGCTGACAAGTATAGTGTACCAAGAATGGTATATGTAAATAAGATGGATATTGTTGGAGCTAACTTTATGCTTTGTGTTGATCAATTAAAAAACAGATTAAAAGCAAATGCAGTTCCAATTCAATTACCAGTTGGAGCAGAAGATAATTTCCAAGGTATAGTTGATCTTATTAAAATGAAAGCATTTATTCAAGATGATAAATTAGGTGAACATATTGTTGAAAAAGAAATACCAGAAGATATGAAAGCAGATGCTGAAAAATGGAGAGCAAACATGATTGAAGCAGTTGCTGATCAAGATGAAGAGTTAATGATGAAGTATTTAGATGGTGAAGAATTGACAGAAGAAGAAATCAAAAAAGGTTTAAGAATTGGAACAATAGCAAATAAAATAGTTCCAGTTACATGTGGTTCTTCATACAAAAACAAAGGTGTTCAAGAATTATTAGATGCAGTAGTTGATTATATGCCATCACCATTAGATATACCACATATTAAAGGTGAAACATTAGAAGGAGAAGAAACAGAGGCTAAAACTTCAGATGATGCTCCATTTGCAGCATTAGCATTTAAAATTGCTACTGATCCATTTGTTGGAAAATTATGTTTCTTTAGAGTTTATTCTGGAACACTAGAATCAGGTTCTACAATATTAAACTCTAGTAAAGATAAAAAAGAAAGAGTTGGAAGAATTCTTCAAATGCATTCAAATCATAGAGAAGATATTGACAAAGTTTATTCAGGAGATATTGCTGCAGCAGTAGGTTTAAAAGATGTTACAACTGGAAATACTTTATGTGATCCAGATCATCCAATAATACTTGAATCAATGGAATTCCCTGAACCAGTTATTGATATAGCTATTGAGCCAAAAGATAAAGCTGCTCAAGAAAAAATGGGAATTGCTTTAGCAAAACTTGCTGAAGAAGATCCAACATTTAAAGCTTATACAAACCAAGAAACAGGTCAAACAATTATTGCTGGTATGGGTGAATTACACTTAGATATCATAGTTGATAGATTAAAAAGAGAATTCAAAGTAGAATGTAATGTAGGTAAACCACAAGTTGCTTACAAAGAAACAATCAGAAATGCAGTAAAAGTTCAAGGTAAATTTATTCGTCAATCAGGTGGTAAAGGACAATACGGTGATGTATGGTTCGAAATGGAACCATTAGAACCAGGAAAAGGAATTGAATTCGAAAGCAAAATTGTCGGAGGAGCAGTTCCAAAAGAATATATTAAACCAATTGAACAAGGAATGAGAGAAGCTGCTGAAAGCGGAATCCTTGCAGGATACCCAGTTACAGACTTTAAGGTAACATTAGTTGATGGTTCATACCATGAAGTTGACTCTTCAGAAATGGCCTTCAAAATAGCAGCATCTATGGCATTTAAAGAAGGTATGAGACAAGCTAAATCAGTTATCTTAGAACCAATAATGAAAGTTGATATAACAGTTCCAGAAGAATACATGGGAGATGTTATTGGAGATGTAAACTCTAGACGTGGAAGAATGGAAGGTATGGATGGTAATGATGGAGTACAAGAAATTCATGCATTTATTCCACTTTCAGAAATGTTTGGTTATGCAACTGAATTACGTTCTAGAACACAAGGTAGAGGAACATACTCTATGGAACCTTCTCATTATGAAGAAGTACCAAAATCAGTTTTTGAAGCTATTGTATCATCAAGAGCAAAAAAAGATTAAATTTAAATTAAAATGTATAACATATTAATTTTATATTAAATTTCAAATAAGAAAAACAAAAACACTTGCTTTTTTATAAAAAATGTTATAAAATGCCTGTGTAATAAATAGTTATTAAATTTTTGGTTAGCTTTGTAACGAAAAAATAGTGTAAAGTTAACTTATACAGCTAAGCAATAAGCTGAGTTGTATATACCATAAAAATAAAAGAGAGAAATCTCAAAAATAAGGAGGAATTTTAAAATGGCAAAAGCAAAATTTGAAAGAAACAAACCACACGTTAATATCGGAACAATTGGTCACGTTGACCATGGTAAAACAACAACAACAGCAGCTATTACAAAATATTTATCATTATTAGGAAAAGCTCAATATGAAGCATATGATCAAATTGATGGTGCTCCAGAAGAAAAAGCAAGAGGAATCACAATTAATACAGCTCACGTTGAATATGAAACAGATGCAAGACACTATGCACACGTTGACTGTCCAGGTCACGCTGACTATGTAAAAAACATGATTACAGGTGCTGCACAAATGGATGGTGCTGTACTAGTTGTATCAGCAGCTGATGGACCAATGCCTCAAACAAGAGAGCATATCTTACTTGCTAGACAAGTAGGTGTTAAATATATCGTTGTTTACTTAAACAAATGCGATATGGTTGATGATCCAGAATTATTAGAATTAGTTGAAATGGAAGTAAGAGACTTACTTTCTGAATATGGTTTCCCAGGAGATGAAGTTCCAATTGTAAAAGGTTCTTCACTAAAAGTTCTAGAAAGTACATCTACAGATCCTAACGATCCTGTATATGCACCTATGAAAGAATTAATGGATGCAATTGATAGTTACATCCCAACACCAGAAAGACCAATTGATCAACCATTCTTAATGCCAGTTGAAGACGTATTCACAATTACAGGACGTGGAACAGTTGCAACAGGTAGAGTAGAAAGAGGTCAAGTAAAATTACAAGACGAAGTTGAAATTATCGGTCTTACAACAGAAAGAAGAAAAACTGTTGTTACAGGTGTAGAAATGTTCAGAAAATTATTAGATCAAGCTGAAGCTGGAGATAATATTGGTGTTCTATTAAGAGGTATTGATAGAAAAGACATCGAAAGAGGTCAAGTTCTATGTAAACCAGGAACAATTCATCCACATACAAAATTCACATCAGAAGTATACGTTTTAACAAAAGAAGAAGGTGGACGTCATACACCATTCTTCAATGGATATAGACCACAATTCTATTTCAGAACAACAGACGTTACAGGTGTTATTGAATTACCTGCTGGAACAGAAATGGTTATGCCAGGAGATAACGTATCAATGACAATCGAATTAATTACTCCTATCGCTATCGAAAAAGGATTAAGATTCGCTATTCGTGAAGGTGGTAGAACAGTTGGTTCAGGTGTTGTTGCTGACATTATCGAATAATTTATAATTATTTAATATATAAATAAGAGTAATATATTGCATATTACTCTTATTTTGTTACTATTTATAGCTTAAAATTAAATTCAATAAAGAGGTTATCTATAATATTTTCTATTTTTTATTCCAATC
>OJKC01001540.1_pt1 | contig 14158 bp, 10 predicted proteins | sample 1596401 | NCBI WGS metagenome assembly OJKC01 (sample SAMEA4350162, study PRJEB24818) | metagenome | biome: human; feature: gut; material: faeces | place: Denmark | collected 2013-09 | reverse complement strand
AATACATCAGCATCAAGGGCAAGGAAAAGCTCATCAAAGAGCTGAAGAGCAAGGCCAAACACGCCGACGGCGTGCTGCTGGCGACCGACCCGGACCGCGAAGGCGAAGCCATCAGCTGGCATCTGGCAAACATTCTGGGGCTGGACCCCCACGAGCCCAACCGCGTCACCTTTGACGAGATCACCAAAAAGGGCGTGAAGGAGGGCATGGCCCACCCCCGCGCCATCGACGAAGATCTGTTCAACGCCCAGCAGGCCCGCCGTGTGCTGGACCGTCTGGTGGGCTACAAGCTCAGCCCCTTCCTGTGGCGCAAGGTGCGCCGGGGCCTGTCCGCAGGCCGCGTGCAGAGCGTGGCCGTGCGCCTCATCGACGACCGCGAAAAGGAGATCGAGAGCTTCAAGCCGGACGAATACTGGAACGTGGACGTGACGCTGGGTGCCGGGCACAAGAGCTTTACCGCCCGCCTTGCCACCGACAGCAAGGGCAAGAAGCTGCTGCCCAAGAACGAGGCCGAGGCCCGCGCCATCGAAAAGGGCCTGGAAGGGGCCGAGTATGTGGTGGCAGAGCTGAAAAAGGGCAAGCGCGCCAAGCAGCCCACTCCGGCCTTTATCACCAGTACCCTGCAGCAGGAGGCCTCCCGTCGGCTGGGCTTCACGGCTACCCGCACCATGCGGGCTGCCCAGACCCTGTACGAAGGCGTGGACATCGCCGGGCACGGCACCATGGGTCTGATCACCTACATGCGTACCGACAGCCTGCGCATCTCGGACGAAGCCGTTGCCGCTGCCAAGGAGTATATCGCCGGGGCCTACGGCGAAAATTATATCTGCCCCTACAAGCGGGTGTGGAAAACCAAGAGTGCGACCGCTGCGCAGGACGCCCATGAAGCCATCCGTCCCTCGGTGCCGTCCCTGACGCCGGACGAGGTGGACAAGAGCATCAGCGGCGACACCGCCAAGCTCTACCGCATGATCTGGAGCCGCTTTATGGCCAGCCAGATGGCAGACTGCCAGCAGGACACCGTGTCCGTCACCGTGAGCGCGGCGGACTACCGCTTCAAGGCCAGCGGCTACACCGTGACCTTTGACGGCTTTACCGCTCTGTACGAGGAAGCCACCGACGAGAAGGAAAAGAAGGAAACCAACCTTCCCCCGCTGGAACAGGGCCAGGTGCTGAAGCTCAAGGAGCTGAAGAGCGAACAGAAGTTCACCCAGCCGCCCGCCCGCTACACCGAAGCCACCCTCATCAAGGCGCTGGAAGAAAACGGCATCGGCCGCCCCTCCACCTATGCGCCCATCATCACCACCATCATCGACCGCGGCTATGTGGAGCGCGACCAGAAGAAGCTCAAGCCCACCCTGCTGGGCCGGGCCGTAGATGGCCTGATGCTGGAGCAGTTCCCCCACATCGTGGACGTGGACTTCTCCGCCCAGATGGAAAAGAACCTGGATAAGGTGGAAAGCGGCAAGGCTGACTGGCGCAAGACGGTGGATGACTTCTACCAGGGCTTTGAGGCCAGTCTGGAGCAGGCCGAAAAGAACATGGAGGGCAAAAAGGTCAAGGTGCCGGACGAGCCTTCCAGCGAGGTGTGCGACCTGTGCGGCCGCCCCATGGTCATCAAGGTGGGCAAGTACGGCAAGTTCCTGGCCTGCAGCGGTTTCCCGGAGTGCCGGGGCACCAAGCGTCTGGTCAAGGACACCGGAGGCATCTGCCCCAAGTGCGGCAAGGGCCGCATGCTGGAGCGCAAGAGCGCAAAGGGCCGCATCTACTACGGCTGCGAGCGCTACCCGGACTGCGACTTCATGACCTGGGACATGCCGGTGGCCACCAAGTGCGAAAAGTGCGGCTCCACCCTCTTCCGCAAGGGCTCCAAGCTCTATTGCGCCAAAGAGGGCTGCGGCTTTGAGATGCCGGTGCCGAAGAAGGATTAAAGGAAAAACGACAACATGAGCGATTATAAAGTAACTGTTCTGGGCGCCGGTCTGGCGGGCTGCGAAGCGGCCCTGTGGCTGGCCGGTAAGGGCGTACAGGTGGACCTGTATGAGCAGAAGCCGATGCACTTCTCGCCCGCACACAAGAGCGAGGGCTTTGCGGAGCTGATCTGTTCCAACAGCCTCAAGGCCGAGCGGCTGGACTCTGCGTCCGGCCTGCTGAAGGAAGAGATGCGCCGCATGGGCAGCCAGCTGCTGCAGGCGGCGGAGGTGGCCCGCGTGGCCGCCGGCGGAGCCCTGGCAGTGGACCGGGACGCCTTCAGCGCGGAGGTCACCCGCCGGGTGGAGGAGTGCCCCAACATCACCGTGCACCGCCAGCCGGTGGAGCACATCGACGAAAGCGCCCCTATCCTGGTGGCCACCGGCCCGCTGACCGACGGGAAACTGGCGGACGAGATCGGTGCCCTGACCGGCGACGAGCGCCTGCACTTCTACGATGCCGTGGCGCCCATCGTGACGGCCGAGAGCCTGGACTACAACAAGGTGTTTGCCGCCTCCCGCTATGGCCGCGGAGATGCCGACTACCTGAACTGCCCCTTCAACAAGGCCGAGTATGAGGCGTTCCATGCGGCGCTGGCTGCGGCCGAGCGTGCCCCGCTGCACGACTTTGACACCGGGGCAGAGCAGAGCGCCCGGCCCGACCCGGACGCCCACGGCAAAAAGGCCGATACCGTGACCGTGTACGAGGGCTGCATGCCCATCGAGATCATGGCTGCCCGCGGTGCCGACACCATGCGGTTTGGCCCCCTGCGCCCGGTGGGCCTGGTGGACCCCAACACCGGCCACCGCCCCTGGGCCAACGTCCAGCTGCGGGCCGAGAACAAGGAGCGCACCCTGTACAACATCGTGGGCTTCCAGACCAACCTCAAGTGGGGGGAGCAGAAGCGGGTGTTCAGCATGATCCCCGGCCTGGAACATGCCGAGTTCGTGCGGTACGGTGTGATGCACCGCAACACCTTCCTGGACGCACCTCGTGTATTGAGTGCGGGCCTGTGCCTGAAGGAGCACCCCAATGTGTTCTTTGCAGGGCAGATCACCGGCTTTGAGGGCTACATGGAAAGTGCCGCCTGCGGCCTGCTGGCCGCGCGGAACCTCTATGCCCGGCTGGAAGGCCGGGAGCTGCCGCCCCCGCCGGCAGACACCATGTGCGGCGCACTGGTGCAGTACCTGACCACCGAGAACAAGAACTTCCAGCCGATGGGCGCGAACATGGGCATCCTGCCCCCGCTGCCGGAGGACAAGCGTCCCCGCGACAAGCGCCTGCGTTACATGGCACAGGCCGAGCGCGCTGTTGCCAGCTTCCAGCAGTGGCTGGATGAAACTGCCCTGTAACCGCAGGGCCGATCTCCCGGAACAGAAAGGAGCGCAACTATGAAGATCATTGTGGACATGATGGGCGGCGACAACGCCCCTCTGGCCGTGCTGGAAGGCACGGCACAGGCCGTAAAGGAATACGGCGTGCAGATCCTCGGCGTGGGCAATGAGGAACTGGTGCGCAGGACGGCGGCGGACAATAACATCCCGCTGGACGGCATCGAGCTGGTGAACTGCACCGAGGTCATCGACATGTGCGACGAGCCTGCCAGGGCCATCCGGACCAAAAAGGATTCCTCCATCGTGGTGGGCCTGAACCTGCTGAAGGAGGGCAAGGGCGACGCCTTTGTCTCTGCCGGCAGCACCGGTGCACTGCATGTGGGCGCAAGCCTCATCGTGCGCACCCTCCGGGGGGTAAAGCGGCCGGCTCTGGCCACTATGGTGCCCGCCAAAAAGCAGGCTTACCTGCTGCTGGACTGCGGTGCCAACGTGGAGTGCCGCCCGGAGATGCTGGCAGCCTTTGCCGTCATGGGCAGCTGCTATGTGAACAAGGTGGAGGGCCGCCAGAGCCCCAGCGTGGCGCTGGCCAACAACGGTGCCGAGGAGAGCAAGGGCACCCCCGTGCTCAAGGAGGCCCACCAGCTGCTGAAAACGACCCCGGGCATCCGCTTTGTGGGCAACATCGAGCCCCGCGACGTGCCGAACGGCGAAGTGGACGTGGTGGTGTGCGACGGTTTTACCGGCAACGTGATCCTCAAGCTGACCGAGGGCGTGGCCAAGATGCTGCTGGGCATGCTCAAGCAGATGTTCCTGGCAAACTTCGGCGGCAAGATCGCCTACCTGCTGCTCAAGGGCGGCGTGTCGGACCTGAAGCACCAGATGGACAGCGAGGAATACGGCGGCGCACCCTTCCTGGGCGCCAAGCAGCCGGTCATCAAGGCCCACGGCTCCTCCAAGGCCAAGGGCATCAAGAACGCCATCCGGCAGGCCAAGACCTGCGTGGAGAACGACCTGTGCGGCACCATGCAGTCTGCCCTGGATGAGCTTGCGGCGGCAAACAAACCTGAGGAATAAAAAGCACAATGCAAGGGAGCAATGACATATGAGCCATCCATTGGAATCAATCATTGGTTATACGTTCAAAAACCCGGAGCTGCTGGAAACGGCGCTCACCCACACCAGCTACGCCAACGAGAGCCGCGCCCCGGTGAAGCACAACGAGCGGCTGGAGTTTCTGGGCGACAGCGTGCTGCAGATCGTCTCGGCAGACTACCTGTTCCACGCCTACGCCGACCGGCCGGAGGGCGACCTGACCCGCATCCGCGCCAGTCTGGTCAGCGAGGGTGCCCTGTTCCAGTTCGCGCAGGAGATCCATCTGGGCGAGTACCTGCGGCTGGGCCGCGGCGAAGAGCGCTGCGGCGGCCGCACCCGCCCCAGTGTGGTATCGGACGCCTTTGAGGCGGTGATCGCTGCCCTGTATCTGGACGGCGGCATGGAGGTCGCCCGCAATTTCATCCTGCCCTTCATCACCGAGGGCAAGCACGCCGAGGCCGACTACAAGACCCGCCTGCAGGAGATCGTGCAGCAGAACCCCGAAGAGCGGCTGAGCTATGTGGTGGAGAGCGAGTCCGGCCCGGACCACGACAAGCACTTTGTGGTGGCCGTGCGCTTCAACTCGGACCGGGTGGCCCGGGGCGAGGGCCGCAGCAAGAAGGCCGCCGAGCAGCATGCCGCCAAAGAGGCCCTGAAGCTGCTGGGCGTGATAAAGGAAAAGTAAAACGATGGTATTCAAGGAACTGGAGATCCAGGGCTTCAAGAGCTTCCCCGACAAGGTAAAGATCACCTTTGACGCCGGTGTCACCGGCGTGGTGGGCCCCAACGGCTCCGGCAAGTCGAACCTTTCGGACGCAGTGCGCTGGGTGCTGGGCGAGACCAGCTCCCGCCAGCTGCGTGCGGCGGGCAAGATGGAGGATGTGATCTTTGGCGGCACCCGGCGGCGCAGCGCCATGGGCTTTGCCAGTGTGCGCCTGACGCTGGACAACACCGGCCACACGCTGGACGTGGACGCCGACGAAGTGACCATCGGCCGCAAATATTACCGCTCCGGCGATAGCGAATATACCATCAACGGGCAGGTGTGCCGCCTGCGCGACGTGTACGAGCTGCTGCTGGATACCGGCTTCGGCCGCGACGGCTATTCGGTCATCGGGCAGGGGCGCATCGCGGAGATCGTGGCGGCCAAGAGCAGCGAGCGGCGCGAGATCTTTGAAGAGGCCTGCGGCATTGCCAAATACCGCTACCGCAAGACCGAGGCCGAGCGCCGTCTGGCTGCGGCGGGCGAGAATCTGGAGCGCCTGCGGGACATCCTGGGTGAGCTGGAAAGCCGGGTCGGCCCGCTGGAAAAAGAGAGCGCCAAGGCACAGAAATTCCTGGAATTGAGCGAACAGCGCAAAACGCTGGAAGTGACCCTGTGGACCGACAGCGTGCACCGGGCCCGCGATACCGTGCGCCAGCAGGTGCGGGATTACGAGACGGCACAGGCGGACTACGAGCGCTTTGACGGCGAGGCAAAGGCCGCCGAGCAGGAGGCTGAGGAGATCCGGATGCAGGCACAGCAGCTGACCATTGCGGTCGAGCGCCTGAATGGGGATATCCGCAGCATCACCGAGCAGATCAGCGGTTCGGACAGCCGCATTGCCGTGCTGGAAAACGATATCCTCCGCAACGAGGAAAGCATCGCTTCCCTGCGCAGCGAGATCGAAGCCGGGGAACAGGACGGTGCAGAAGCGGATGCCGCCCTGCAGCGCCACCGGGCCGTGGCCGCCAAAATGGAAGCCGAGGGCGAAAAGCTGGCGGCGGAGATCGACGCCCTGAACGCAGAACTGGAGCAGCTGGCCGACGCCAGCAATGCCAGCGGTGCCCGAAAGGACACCCTGCGGGCCGAGATCACCGACCTGACAGCCAAGCGCACCGAAGCACAGGTGGCACAGGCTGCCGCCGAAGCCGCCGAGGAAACGGCCCGTCAGCGCCTGCCGGCACTGGAGCAGGCCGTGCAGGAGGGCACCGACCAGTGGGAGACGGCCAGGCAGGACCTGACCGACACCATCCGCTACCGGGAGATGCTGACCGAAAACGAAAAACAGCTGGCCAATGTGCGCTCCGGGCTGGAACTCAAGCTCAAAAACCGCAAGGCTGCGCTGGACGAGGCCGATACCGCCGAACAGCGGCTGGGCCGGGAGCTGGATGCAGCCCGCCAGCGGCTGTCGGTGCTGCGGGAGCTGGAAAAGAACATGGACGGCTACCAGAACTCGGTCAAGGCCGTCATGCGCGCCGCCGGGGCCCGCCGCCTGCGGGGCATCATCGGGCCGGTGTCGGCCATCCTGAAGGTGGAGCCCGGCTGCGAAGTGGCCGTGGAAACGGCGCTGGGCGCGGCCCTGCAGAACATCGTGGTGGAAAACGAAGCCGCGGCCAAGGCGGCCATTGCCCTGCTGCGCAGCGACAATGCGGGCCGGGCCACCTTCCTGCCGCTGGACACGGTGCAGCCCGGGGTGTTCCGGGGGCGGCTGTCCGGCACCGCACGGCTGGCCTCCAGCCTGGTGCAGGCCGATGCACGGTATGACAACATCGTGTCGAACCTGCTGGGCCGCATCATCGTGGTGGAGGACATCAACGAAGCCTCCCGCGTGGCGCGGGACAATGGTTTCCGCAGCCGGGTGGTGACCATGGACGGTCAGGTGATCAACGCGGGCGGCAGCTTTACCGGCGGCAGCGTGCAGCGCAGCGCCGGGCTGTTCACCCGCAAGCAGGAGATGGAAGAACTGCGCATCAGGGCCGCAAAGCTGCAGAAGGACTGCCTTGCCGCGCAGGAAAAGACCGACCAGTGCAAGGAACAGGTGGACGCCCTGCAGGCTGAGCTGACCGCTACCGCCAGCGAGCAGATCACCGCAGCCAATGACCGGGTGCGTGCCGAGGCAGAGCAGAAGCGGCTGGAAGCCGCTGCCGCCCAGCTGGAAACGGCACGGAACGCCCGCCGACAGGAGATCGACACCCTGCAGGCTGCGCTGGCCGACAGCCGCGCAAAGGCAGAGGACGCCGCAAAGCTGCAGGCAGAGCTCACCGCAAAGATCGACCGGCGCACCGCCGAGATGAGCCGCATCGCGGAGGGCGATGACAGCTTCTTGACCCGGCAGAACGCGCTGGCGCAGGACCTGAGCGCCAAACGGCTGGAACAGGTGACCCGCCAGAAGGATGCAGAACTGGCCTACAGCCAGATCGCCGCGCTGGAACAGCGGGCCAGGGATGCCGCCGCCCGCCGAACCTCACTGGAAGAGAGCGTGGCGGCACTGGCCGCCCGCAGCGATGCCTGCCGTGCCGAGATCGCGGACATCCGGCAGACCCGCGCCGACAGCCAGACCACCATTGCACAAAAGGAAGCTGAGATCCGCGAGGCGACCCAGAAGCGTCTGGCCCGCCAGCAGGCGGAGACCGAAACGCTGGCCCGTGCCCGCACAGCGGCCGACAGCCGCGAAGAGATGAGCCGGGAGATGGCCCGTCTGGCAGAGCGCAAGGCGGCGGCCGAGAGCGAATACGACCAGACCGTGGCAAAGCTGTGGGATGAGTATCAGCTTTCGGTCAGTCAGGCCGAGGCGCTTTGTGTGGAGTTCGACAGCCTGCCCGCTTTGCGGGCACAGGTGGCCGACCTGCGCGGCAAGATCCGTGCGCTGGGCAGCGTGAACGTGAGCGCCATTGAGGAATACAAAGAGGTCAAGGCGCGGTATGACGCGCTGGTCACCCAGGTGACCGATGTGGAGGAGAGCCGAAATGAGCTGTCCCGCATGATCTCGAAACTCTCAGCTCAGATGCGGGAGATCTTCACCGACAGCTTCCGCGCCATCAACGAAAACTTTGGCCGCGTCTTTGCCGAGCTGTTCGGCGGCGGCGAAGCCAGCCTGGTGCTGGAAGATGAGAGCAATGTGCTCTCCTCCGGCATCGGCATCCGGGTGGCCCCGCCGGGCAAGGTCATCAAGAATCTGGAGGCCCTTTCCGGCGGCGAACAGGCGCTGGTGGCCATCAGCATCTACTTTGCCATTCTGGCGGTCAACCCGGCTCCGTTCTGCATTCTGGACGAGATCGAGGCCGCACTGGATGACGCCAACGTGGTGCGGTTTGCCCAGTATCTGCGCCGGGTGAGCGACAAGACCCAGTTCATCGTCATCACCCACCGCCGCGGCACGATGGAAGCTGCCAACGTGCTCTATGGCGTGACCATGCAGGAGGACGGCGTGTCCAAGCTGCTCAAACTGGATCTGGAACAGGTTGACGCGACGCTGGTTTCCTGATATATAATAAAAGAAAAATACAAAGGAGGACACCATGGGGTTCTTCGGATTCGGAAAAAAAGAAAAAGACAAGATGAAAACGGGCCTGGAAAAGACCCGCACCGGCTTCTGGGGCAGCATTATGAATACGCTCACCGGCAGCGTGATCGACGATGACATGTACGATGAGCTGGAAGAAAAGCTGATCCTGGCCGACGTGGGCGGCGATGTGGCGGTCCATCTGGTGGACAAGCTGCGCGACCGCGTGCAGGAAAAGGGTCTCAAGACCGGCGAACAGGCGGCAGATGCCCTGCGCGACATCATTGCCGAAGAGATGACGCCGGAAGCCGAGATGGACCTGAGCGGCAAGCCCGCCGTCATTCTGGTCATTGGTGTGAACGGCGTGGGCAAGACCACCAGCATTGCCAAACTGGCTGATTACTACACCCGGCAGGGCAAGCGGGTGATGCTGGCTGCGGGCGATACCTTCCGTGCTGCTGCCAGCGAGCAGCTGGAGATCTGGGCTGACCGCGCAGGGGTGCCCATCGTGAAGGCCGGTGAAGGTGCCGACCCGGCGGCGGTCATCTTTGACACCGTCAAGTCCGCCACCGCCCGCGGCTACGACATGGTCATTGCCGACACCGCAGGCCGCCTGCACAACAAGTCCAACCTGATGGCTGAGCTGTCCAAGATCAGCCGCAGCGTCAAAAAGGCAGCCCCGGAGGCCAGCCTGGAGACCCTGCTGGTACTGGACGCCATCACCGGCCAGAACGCCATCAGCCAGGCCAAGGAGTTCTGCAAGGCTGCCGATGCCACCGGCATCATCCTGACCAAGCTGGACGGCACTGCCAAGGGCGGCTGCGTCGTGGCGGTCAAGCAGCGTCTGGGTCTGCCGGTGCGCTTCATCGGCGTGGGCGAGGGTATCGACGACCTGCTGCCCTTCACCCCGGAGGGCTTTGTGGAAGAGCTGCTGCCGCGTGAGTGGAAGCACTGACCCTCTCACCGTCCCGTCCGCATCCTGCGGCGCGGGGACGGAACTCCCCCCCGAACGGGGAGCTTGGAAAAAAGGAGAAACCAATGAAAATTTGTGCAGCCACCGGCAATGCCGGAAAGCTCCGCGAACTGCGCCGCATCCTGGAAGCGCAGGGCCACGAGGTGGTGAGCCAGAAGGAACTGGGCATCACCATCGAGCCGGACGAGACGGGCACCACCTTTGCAGAGAATGCCCTCATCAAGGCTGAAACGATCTGCAAGGCCAGCGGTCTGCCCACCATCGCCGATGATTCCGGCCTGTGTGTGGACGCACTGGGCGGTGCACCCGGCGTCTACAGTGCCCGTTACTGCGGCCACCACGGCGATGACGAGGCCAACAACGACAAGCTGCTGGACGCCATGAAGGAGGTCCCGGAGGAAAAGCGCGGGGCAAAGTTTGTTTCGGCGGTGTGCTTCATCCTGCCGGACGGCCGACACCTGACCTGCATGGGCGAGTGTCCGGGCAGCATCGCCTTCGAGCGGCTGAACGGGGACTACGGTTTCGGGTACGACCCGCTGTTCATCCCCGCAGACTGCGGCGTGGGCAAGCGGGACAAGCGCCCCAACACCGAGCACCGCAGCTATGCCCAGCTGACCCCGGACGAAAAGGACGCCATCAGCCACCGGGGCAACGCCCTGGCAGAGCTGGAAAAGCAGCTGCCGGAGTTTTTGGCAGAAAAATAAAACGATTTTAAAAAATATAAATCGTGTTTTACCAAGAGAATAACCTCAAAACAAAGGAGAAAAAATTATGTTGACGAGCAAACAGCGTGCCATCCTGCGCGGCAAGGCAAACACCATGGACCCCGTTTACATTGTGGGCAAGGGTGAGATCGACGACACCATGGTCCAGGGCGTGAAGGACTGCCTGGACGCCCGCGAACTCATCAAGCTCAAGGTGCTGGAAAACAGCATGTACAACGCCCGCGAGGCTTCCCAGCTGCTGGCCGAGGCCACCGGTGCGGACTGCGTGCAGGTGATCGGCTCCAAGTTCGTGCTGTACCTGCAGAAGAAAAAGGACAGCGCCTACGCCGACCTGCTGAAGTAAAAATGAAAGTTCTTCTCTACGGTGGTACATTTGACCCGCCCCATAACGGCCACCTGAACAATCTGCGCGCTGCTGCTGCCCGCGTGCAGCCGGATAAGGTGGTGGTGATGCCTGCCGGGCTTTCGCCCTTCAAGCAGAAGACCTCTGCGCCGGGCGCACTGCGGCTGGAAATGTGCAGCTGCTTCCATGCACTGGAAGAGGATGCGGACACGATCCCGCAGCTGGAGGTCAGCGGCTGGGAGATCGAGCAGGCCGCTGCCGGAAACCGCAACTATACGGTGCTCACGGTGGAAAAACTGGCTCGGGAAAATCCCGGGGCACAGCTGTACCTTGCCATTGGCAGCGATATGCTGCTGAGCTTTGACGGCTGGCACCGCTGGCAGGATATCCTGCGCCTTGCCCATCTGGTGGTCACCAGCCGCCATCTGGGCGACGACCCCGAGCTGCACGCAAAGGCTCTCCGGCTGGACCCCACCGGGGCACGCATCCTGTTTGCACCGGTACAGGCGCTGCCCATGGCCAGCAGCGACATCCGCACCCGTCTGACTGCAGGCGAAGGATGTGAAGCTGAGCTGCCGGAGGCGGTGCGGGCGGTCATCCGCCGGGAGAAACTCTACAAAAAGGAAGTATCAGCCAATGAACCTCAAACAGGCAAAGGAGCTTGTGCGCAGCCGTCTGAGCGACAAGCGCTACGAGCATACCATCAATGTGAAAAAAATGGCCGTCAAGCTGGCAAAGCACTACGGTGCCGACGAGGAGCAGGCGGCGCTGGCCGCCCTGCTGCACGACGCGGCCAAGGAGATCAGCAAGGACGAGATGTGCGCCATCATGCAGGCGCACCCGGAATACGCCGAGGGCGGGGAAGCGCGCCCCACGCCGGTGTGGCACGGCGTGTGCGCGTCCATTCTGGCCCGCACCGAATGGGGCGTGACCGACGAAGCCGTGCTCAGCGCCATTGCCTGCCATACGGCGGGCAAGCCGGGCATGACCCAGCTGGACAAGATCCTGTATCTGGCTGATATGACCAGCGCCGAGCGGGACTGGCCCGGTGTGGAAAAGCTGCGCAAGCTGGAGCTGAAGGACCTGGACGCGGCTATGCTGGCGGCCCTGAAGCAGACCAACGATTTTGTGCTCTCCCAGGGCAAACCGCTGGACCCCATGTCAAAAGCTGCCTACGAGGATATTCTGGCCCACAGTGCACAGAATGGGGAAAACGCTTAAAAACCGTTGCAGGGGCAGGGCTGCAAAACCGATTGCAGATTCTGCCGGACGATGCTATACTATGACGTATGACAGGTTTTTGCAGAGAACTGCGTTTTTCTGCAGCACCGTGAAAGCTGAAGGAGCCTAAAAACATGAGTCAAGCGCCACGCCGCATTAACACAGACCGCTCGCTGAACCGGCCGGATCAGGCCGCAAAGGCCGCCCCGCGTCCGGCTGCCGGAACGACCGGAACATCCGGCAGACCGGCTGCAGGCAGCACGTCCGGCAGCGGACGCAGTACGCCGCCGCGCCATTCGGCACAGCCGGCCCGGCAGGTTGAACCGCCCCGCCGCCGCAAGAAAAAGAAAAAAACTCCGCTCTGGCTGCCGTTTGCGGTGGTCATGGCGGTGATCGCCGTGGTGTCGGGCGTCGTAGTGTACGGTGTGAGCATGTTGAACAAGGTGGAGGACAGCCTCCGCCCGGACGACAGCACCCCCACCATTCAGGAAGAGGTCAAGACCGCCGAGGAGTACAAGGGCGATGTGGTGAACATCTTGGTCTGCGGCATCGACTATGAGGAAGGCCGCAACTACAGCGATGCCAGCTCCAACGACGGCATGACGGACATGATCCTGTACTGCCAGTTCGACATCAAGAACGGGGCGCTGCACATGCTGCAGATCCCCCGCAACAGTCTGGTGGCCACTCAGAACAGAAAGATCACCCTGTCCAACGGCAAGACCTATTCCGCCACCAACTACCAGATCAACTCGGTGGCCCTGTCCAACGGCGGCAGCATTGCCGCTTTGGCGGATGTGATTTACGACCAGTACCGCCTGCCGGTGGACTACTACGTCAGCGTGGATATGCAGGCCCTGGTGGAGATGGTGGATAACTTTGGCGGCATCGAGGTGTATATCCCCCGGGATATGTCCTACGGCGGCAGCAAGCTGCTAAAGGGCTACCGGAACCTGGATGGCGCCTCGGCTGAGTTCTTCGTGCGCTGCCGCCACGGCGACGGCTACGCCAACTCGGATCTCGACCGCCTGAACATGCAGCGTTATTTCTACGCCGGCCTGTTCAAGCGTGCCCGCTCCATGGGCGTGACCGACATCCTGAACCAGCTGCCGCTGGTGTTCAAGAACTATATCAAGACGGATATGGACATCTCCACCATCGCAAAGCTGGTGGTGTCCTTCCTGAAGATCGACAGTTCCAACATCATCCTGGCCCAGACGCCGGTGTTCATGGGCGTGCCCAATGTGGGCAAGACCGACAGCTTTGACGGCTACTCCTGCGTGGTGCCGGATGCCGGCTCCATTGCAGCACTGCTCAACCAGTATTTCTGCACCTACACCGGCCCCATCGACGTGAGCGAGATGCACCTCGTCACCGACCAGTGGCCCCATGGCACCGCTTCCACGGACGCCAACGTGCAGTATATGGGCCGCATCGACAAGGAGTCGGACGATGCCATCCTGAACGGCAACACCGATCTTTCCGGCGCTGTGACCACCGACGGTCAGGCCGCCGGTTCCGCAAACTGAACCTGACAGGCGCTTTCCGCGTGCCGGAAAGACCTTTTACAGAAGGGAGAAACCTATGGAAAATTTCAACGACAGCAAGGCCCTTGCCATTGAGATCGCCAAGATCCTGGACAAGAAAAAGGCCCACGATGTGCGGGTGCTCAAGGTGGAGAGCCTGACCGTCCTCACCGATTACTTTGTCATCGCCTCCGGCACCTCCACCACCCAGGTGGCATCTCTGGCCGACGAGGTGGAGTTCGAGCTCTCGCAGAAGGGTCTGGAGCCCTACAGCACCGAGGGCTACGACTCCAAGAACTGGGTGCTGCTGGACTACTCCAACGTCATCGTGCACGTCTTTGTGCCCAACACCCGCACCTATTACGATCTGGAGCACCTGTGGGCCGACGGCGAGCCGGTGGATATTTCGGAGTATCTGACCCCGGACAGCACCATCGAGTAAAAAAGGGATTAAGGCAGCTGCCTTAAACATAAATCATTCCGATCGCGGTATTTGCAAAAGAAAAGTCTGGAGCTGATTACAAACATGAAGTACGATTACAAGGCTGTTGAAGCCAAGTGGCAGAAGGTGTGGGAGGACGAAAAGACCTTCCATGTCGAGATCGACCACAAAAAACCCAAGTTCTATGCCCTGGTGGAGTTCCCGTACCCCTCGGGTGCCGGCCTGCATGTGGGCCAACCCCGCAGCTACACCGCCCTGGATGTGGT
>OJKC01001534.1_pt1 | contig 14190 bp, 10 predicted proteins | sample 1596401 | NCBI WGS metagenome assembly OJKC01 (sample SAMEA4350162, study PRJEB24818) | metagenome | biome: human; feature: gut; material: faeces | place: Denmark | collected 2013-09 | reverse complement strand
CCTCCGAATTTTACTTTTTCACGGTGTTCGGAGGAATTTTTATTTCCTTTGGCTAAGATACAAAATCTTTATAATATTACCAATCAATTAGTTGCATATCTTTAAGCTATTTCACGACTTTCCCTATATTAGCTTTTATGATATTATTTGTATTTGTGTTGAATCTTTCATTTCCTTATGAGGATGAAGAAACTATATTTCAACATTTTTGGGGGCATCAATCGCATTGTATCACAGATTCTTTATCCATTAGATCTCAGTCTTAGATGGAGTGTGGAATTTTCAACAGCATTTTACAAATAAGGATAATTCTCCGATGTAAAGTTTTTCTCAAAAGTATGATATAGTATCGATATTTTTTACTCATACCATTCCTTAATGAATTAAAGAACGCATCTATAAATCCAGACTGTCTAAATCTCAAGATCTCGGTTTGAAGATTTTATGACAGTAAATCCCGTTATACTGTAGAACAGCCCCCCGGCAATATTTCCAAAGGTGATTTTATAGAAGCGGGAAAAAGTCCTGCTGCAACAGAGCGTTATTGAAACGTTCAATGACTAGTTGAAGAATATCGCGCAGATTGGACACTCCAAACAGCGTTCATTCAATAACTTCATTGGCAACTAGCTTTCCGCCATTGACGTATGTTTTGTCAAAGATGGGCAACTTAGTATGCTTTGAACTATATCCAAATCACGTTATAATATCCTTTATCATCCATTTGTTCGTGACACATTGTCAATCCCCCTCCAGCTCTGACATTTTGTTCTGCGGAAGCCTTCCAGAATCGCATTTTTCGACCCGGGGGACGAGTCGGTGGCAAAAGAAGGCATTCTCAGGAGATTCGTGAAATACATGTTGATGCTATCAATGAGATTTTCCTTTCATCCAGACAATATTTAGCGTACATCTGTTTCCTTCCGCTTATCCGTACAGCAGGAGAAGACACTTTTTATCACAGCACAAATTGAAGTCCCATTCCGTCTTCCAGCGAATGAAAATCAAAACATTTTACCTTTACGTTCCAAAGATTGGACTTTCCCGGATGAAACAATATTGTTTGGGTCGTGAAACAATATTGTTTGAGGAACCAAACACAAGTGTTTGACGAGTGAAACAATATTGTTTGAGCGTTAGAATGTAAGTTTTTCGGATAGAAAGTGTTTAGAAACCTAAAATAGAAGAGCTGTTTTAGCCTCAACCGTTAATCGCAATTAACCATTGAATGCTAGAATGACGGAGAGTCGCAAAAAACAGGTTAGAGAAAACCTGCTATTTACGACTCTCCGTCAAGCAAAAACGAAGGAAAGGCAGCAAAACGTCAGTCCGCTTCCTGACCGAGAAGGATGCGCTCGATGACCTTCGGATAGTGCTCATACTCCAGGGCATGTACCTTCTGCGCCACCTGCTCGGGGGTATCGTCCGGCTCCACGGGACACGTTGCCTGGAAGAGGGTCGTCCCCTCGTCGTAGTGCTCATCTATATAATGTATAGTGATGCCGCTTTCGCGCTCGCCCGCAGCAACCACCGCCTGGTGTACCCGGTCGCCGTACATCCCCTTGCCTCCATACTTCGGCAGCAAGGCGGGATGGATGTTGACAATCCGCTGCGGATAAGCCTGAAGCAACTCGTCGGGTACACGCAACAGGAACCCTGCCAGCACGATGAAGTCGATGCCCCGTCCGCGCAACAGCTCCACGACCTCTCCGCCCCGGGCAAACTGCTCACGCGCCAGGATACACGTCGGTATCCCCAGCCGTTCCGCCCGCTGGAGCACGAAAGCATCGGGTTTGTTTGACACCACAAGAGAAACCCTTATGGTCTTGTTTCCCTGAAAGTAGCGGATGATGTTTTCGGCGTTCGTACCCGAACCCGAAGCAAAAATGACAATGTTTTTCTGCATATATATCCTAATTTAGTGCACAGATGCGTGAAATTTGTGCAAAGCAAGTGCAATTAATCAGTTAATTATTTGCTCATAATGATAAATCTTTCTTTCTTTGCACCGCAAAAATAAGGAAATAACAACAAAGTATTAATTTAAATCGTAAAATTATGTCTGAAATCGCATCAAGAGTAAAAGCAATTATCGTTGATAAATTGGGCGTTGAAGAATCGGAAGTAACTAACGAAGCTAGCTTCACAAACGACCTTGGAGCCGATTCATTGGACACTGTAGAATTGATCATGGAATTCGAAAAGGAATTCGGTATCTCAATTCCTGATGACCAAGCAGAAAAGATTACTACCGTAGGTGACGCCGTTTCTTACATCGAAGCTAACGCGAAGTAATTTTATGGAATTAAAAAGAGTAGTAGTAACAGGTCTTGGCGCACTGACTCCCGTAGGTAACACCGCTCCCGAAACATGGGAGAACCTGGTGAACGGAGTGAGTGGGGCAGGACCTATTACTCATTTCGACGCATCACTCTTCAAGACCCAGTTTGCGTGTGAAGTGAAAAACTTTAACCCGAACGATTTCATCGACCGGAAGGAAGCACGCAAGATGGACCTTTACACCCAGTATGCCATCGTGGCCGCCAAGGAGGCCGTGACGGACTCAGGGCTTGATGTGGAGAAAGAAGACTTGAACCGTATCGGTGTGATTTTCGGTGTCGGCATCGGTGGCATGCACACCTTTGAGGAAGAGACCGGAAACTATGCACTTCATAAAGACCAGGGACCCAAGTACAACCCCTTCTTCATCCCGAAGATGATTGCCGACATCTGTGCCGGACAAATCTCCATCATGTACGGATTCCATGGTCCCAACTACGTGACCTCTTCAGCTTGCGCCTCCTCGACCAACGCACTGGCTGACGCCTTCAACCTGATCCGTCTGGGCAAGGCGAACGTCATCGTTTCCGGTGGTGCCGAAGCTGCCATCTTCCCGTGCGGCGTGGGTGGTTTCAATGCCATGCATGCCCTCTCGACCCGCAACGATGACCCGCAGGGTGCCAGCCGTCCGTTCAGCGCAAGCCGTGACGGATTCGTGATGGGCGAAGGTGCCGGCTGTCTGATTCTCGAAGAACTGGAACATGCCAAGGCACGCGGAGCCAAAATCTATGCCGAGGTTGCCGGCGTGGGCATGAGTGCCGACGCACACCACCTGACTGCATCCCACCCCGAAGGACTGGGCGCGAAGCTGGTGATGATGAACGCACTCGAGGATGCAGAGATGAAACCTGAAGACATCGACTACATCAACGTACACGGCACATCGACCCCCGTGGGCGACATCTCTGAGGTGAAAGCCATCAAGGCACTCTTCGGCGAACATGCCTACAAGCTGAACATCAGTTCGACCAAGTCCATGACCGGACACCTCCTTGGAGCTGCCGGAGCCGTCGAAGCACTTGCCAGCGTATTGGCTGTGAAGAACGACATTGTTCCTCCGACCATCAACCACACCGAGGGTGACAACGACGAGGAGATCGACTACAACCTGAACTTCACGTTCAACAAGGCTCAGAAACGTACGGTCAATGCCGCCCTGTCGAACACATTCGGCTTCGGCGGACACAATGCATGTATAATCTTTAAGAAATACGCCGAATAAGAAGCTATCAGTGTTTCAGAGAATTACTATATTACATAGAATAAGGCTCCTTTTCTCCAAGGAAAGGGAGTCTTATTTTGCTTTGTACCGCATCCTGGGCTTCTATCCGCGCACGATCAGCTACTACAAGGAGGCACTGCTCCACAAGTCATCGACCGTCCGCAGCGCCAAGGGCTACAAGCTCAACAACGAACGCCTGGAGTTCCTGGGCGACGCCATCCTCGATGCCATCGTCGCGGACGTCGTCTACAAGCACTTCGAAGGCAAACGCGAGGGCTTCCTGACCAACACGCGCTCGAAAATCGTACAGCGGGAGACGCTCAATAAGATTGCCGTGGAAATCGGGCTGGACAAGCTCATCACCTACTCCACCCACTCCAGCAACCACAACAGCTACATGTGTGGCAACGCCTTCGAGGCACTCATCGGCGCCATCTACCTCGACCGGGGCTATGACACCTGCATGCGCTTCATGCAGGAACGCATCCTCCACAAGCTCATCAACATCGACAAGGTCGCCTACAAGGAGGTCAACTTCAAGTCGAAACTCATCGAGTGGTCGCAGAAGAACAAGGTCGAACTGGAGTTCCGTCTGGTGGAACAGACGCAGGATGTGAGCAGCCCCGTCTTCCAGTCGGATGCCCTGCTGGAAGGCATCGTCGGCGGAAGCGGCACCGGATACTCGAAGAAAGAGAGCCAGCAGGCAGCTGCCAAGCAGGCACTCGGACGACTGAAGAAGGACTCCGAGTTCATCGACGCGGTCTTTGCCGCCAAGAAGGCACGCAGCGTCACCGTCGAAGTGTCCGATACGGCAGCCGTCATCCTCAACGAAGACCCAGTGACCGTCTATACCGAAGACCCGGCAGAAGAGGAGGAGACGCATGACAGATCCTCCTACGACAAGCTCGCCCCCATCTCCCGTCCGAGTCTCGACGAGGTGGAACGCATCATTGCCGAAGCTGAAGAGCAGGCGTTCCGCGAAGCCAGAAGCTGACAAACCCCATCCACTAACCCCAAACACCCTTGCAGCCATGAAAGTAACCGCCGTCATCGTGACATTCAACCGCCTCGTACTGTTGCAGAAAACCCTCGACTACGTCCGCATGACTCCCCTCGTGACCCACATCATCGTGGTCAACAACGGGAGCACCGACGGCACCACCGAATGGCTCGACACACAGGCCGACCTGGAGGTCATCCACCAGGACAACGTCGGCGGCTCGGGCGGGTTCTATACCGGAATGAAGGCTGCCTACGAGGGCGGCAGCGACTGGATATGGTGCATGGACGACGACGTCTGTCCCCGGCCGGACTGCCTGAACTTCCTCATCGATGCCGACATGCACGGCGTCGGTATCCTCTGCCCGCGACGCATCATGGGAGAGGAGGTGTTCGTCACCGAATGCAGGTACCTCAACCTGATAGACCCGTTCTCATCGCTCCACCTGGACAAGGTCGAGCCCTACATCTGCCACCTGGTCTCCATCCAGGGCATGGTGTTCGAGGGTCCGCTCATCAAACGGTCGACCATCGAGCGCATCGGCTATCCCAACAAGGACCTCTTCATCTTCTACGACGACACCGACTATGCCTACCGGGCCGTGCTGGCAGGACTCCAGGTACTCTACGTCCCCAACGCGCTCATGTACAAGGAACGCTTCTACAACAACGACACCTGGGCGGAAAGGCAACGCAAGAAGAAGTGGAAACGGTTCTACCAGGTGCGCAACGGAGCCTACTTCAACCACCACTACGGCAAGAACTTCCTCATCCGCTACCTCCGCCCCCTGCAGGAGACCCTCGGATACATCTTCCTCGCCTTCTTCACCGCCCCCTTCACGAAGGCCTACAGCTGGCGTGACATCCCCCGCTTCTGGCGGATGTACCTCGACGGCATCCACGAACGGCTGGGGAAACTATAACCTGCTTTTTTCTTAAAGAATCCATACAGCAGCCCGTACAACAGACCGTGATTGTGCAACAAGAACCGCAAAGAAAGTCGAACGGCATCGGTACAGCAGGCTTTGTCTGCACACTGGGCTGACCGGCTTGCCTGACATTCATTCACATTTAACACCCACATTTACCATGAGACGTATCCTTACACTGTTCATGCTGCTTTCCCTGTCGCTCTCGTTCGCATTCGCACAAGGAAAGCCTTTCAAAGGTTTCTGGGAAAAAGACACAACGGACGAATACCACGCCCTGTACATTGACCTCTACGGGAAGTCATTGAAGACCCCGGACAAGTCCGCCGCCTCCTACGGCTATCTGAAAAGCGAGAATGAATTCAATTCGGACGTCTGGGTAATCACCCAAGTCCTGTCCCTGCAAGGGAACAACGCAAAGGTCAAGACGTTCAGTTGGCGCTACGGTTCCCCCAACGATCAGGTGGAAGCAACCCTGACATACAACCCCGCAACCAAAGTGATGACCTACCAGCGCAGCGACTTCCCAATCACATTCCAACCGACCCCTCCCATCAACTCACTGGTCCTGATGAAGACCTACAGGAACCGCGATATCAAGCACGAGCTGGTATTCCTTTCCTTTGAGAAACGGGACGGGTGGGTGTTCATCAACGAAGAAAGCTCCTCTGTCTATGAAGACGGGCGCATAAGCCATTCCGGCAACACGGTGTATGCCGGCAAGATTAAAGGGAACCGGATTGTATGTACCTACAAACTCAACTGCTTCCTCCCCGATTTGAGCAGCATCCAACTCTCCGAGATGGAAAAGACCGCTCCCAGCATCCTCACCTACAGTCCCGCGAGCAAAACCTTCGTGATGAACGGCGTGGTCTTCGAGGTAGACAACTAAGTCATTCCCGACTTATAACCTGCTTTTATCACAGATAAACCTTTCGAAGACGGAACTTCCAACGGCATTGCGTACCTTTGCGTCATCAATCAAAACGCAAAGGTACTATGCTGTATAAATCCATCCTCCGTCCGCTCCTCTTCGCCCTGGAACCGGAGCGTGCCCACCGACTCACCTTCTCCCTGCTCAAGCTCACCAACTACATCCCTCTCCTGCGCCCCTACCTGCGCAGCCAGTACCGGTACGAGGAAGAGGACATCCTCTGCAAAGGCATCCTCACCCGGAACCGTATCGGGCTTTCCGCCGGGATGGACAAGGGGGCGGAAGTCTTCAACGAACTGGCAGACTACGGCTTCGGCTTCATAGAGGTAGGTACCGTGACGCCCGACCCCTGCCCCGGCAATCCGGCACCACGCATCTTCCGTCTGCCGAAGGACGAATCGCTCATCTCGCGCACGGGCTTCAACAACCCCGGACTGGCGGTCGTCAAGCAACGCCTCAGCCACAAGACCGGACGGGTGACCGTCGGTGTCAACATCAACAAGAACCCCGCGTCGGAGGGCCGTCAGGCAGTGGACGACTTCCTCCTGCTCTTCACCGAGCTGAACGCCGTCGCCGACTACTTCACCCTCAACTGGGGCTCCATCGATGCCGCACTCATGGAGGAGGTTCTTGCCGCACTGACCGGGAAGCGTGCCACGATGCGCATGCGGCGTCCCATCCTCCTGAAGCTCCCCGGCGACATCACGACCGAGGGCATGGACACCGTACTTTCCCTCATCAGCCGCTACGGGCTAGACGGCGTCATTGCCACCGGACCCACCATGGACCGTTCCCAGCTACGCCGCTACACGGAAGCCGAGCTGAAAGCCCTCGGAGCCGGTGGAGTCAGCGGAAAAGGCATGGGCATGAAGTCCTTTTTTGCCGTCGACTACCTACGCAAGCACGGCGGTCCCGACCTCTTCATCATCGGGGCAGGCGGCATCATGACTCCCGGCGACGCCGAACGGATGTTCCGCATGGGCGCCGACTATGTGCAGATATACTCCGCCTTCATCTACGAGGGACCGGGCATCGTCGCCCGGATGGTCATCCGCTCGGCGGAGATGGACGAGTGAACAGTCACACCGACCGCCCATAAAGAAAGAGGATGCACCGGCACTCACACCGGCACATCCTCTTTTTTCATACGGACCGGAAGTTACTCCCAGCCCGGGTTCTGCGGCAACAGTGCCTCGTTGATTTGAATGGCAGAGAGGGGCACGGGGCGCAGGTATTTCTTGTCCAGCCAACGGCGGTTTTGCGACATGCCGTACTCCACATAGCCATGGTCACCCTCCGACAGGCGGTAGTTCTGTCCGTCGAGCACGACGTAGTCCACTCCCTTCACCTTATCTTCGGCAGCAGGCTCCTGGTCGACGTAAGCCACATCGAACGTCCCGTCGTGGTTCAAGTCGTACGGCGTATCCTTTTCCGGGACATACATCCCCTGCCAGGTACGCTCGATGAGCTTGCCCTGCTTCCAACGCATGATGTCGTCGTAGCGCACGCCTTCGAAGGCCAGCTCGACACCGCGTTCACGACGCACCTCCAGAATCCATTTGTCCTGTGTCTGATTGTCAAAATAAGCTGCTACATAGGGGTCGTAGTCGGCAGGGATGCTGCCGTCCACACCGGCACGTTCGCGGAGCGGCTTGATGGTAGCGTTCCACACGGACTGGTCGCACCGTCCCAGCTCCGCCATGGCTTCGGCATAGTTCAGCAACACCTCGGCGTAGCGGAAGATGGGGATGGAGTTGTTTGCCGTCGCCTTCCCCACGTGTACATCGTCGTCAAGCGCCCACTTGATCATCATGTACCCTGTGGAGGTAATGGCGAAGTTCGGGGCGTCGGGCTGGAGCGTACCGCTGATGGTCCGCTGGTAATCGGGACCGATGACGGTCTGGGCAAGGCGGCAGTCACGGTCGACAAACTCCTGGTCGTACGTCAGCGTGGCATAATCCGGACGGTCGGTGAAGCGGCTGCCGTCGCGCATCAGGTACATGTTCACGAACGGACGGACCAGCGACCAGTTGGCACCGTACGAACCGGAGAATATCTTCCACGTAATATCGTGCATGCGCACGTCCGTCTGATAGGCAATCGCCCAGATGACTTCCTGCGTGTTGATTTTCTCGGACGTGAACAGTGCACGGTACTGCGTCTCCACGTCCGACGGGTTGTCGACCAGCGAGTATGGACCGTTGTCCATCAACTCCTTGGCAGCAGCGGCTGCCTCTTCCAGGAACTGGTTGGCCGTGCTCTGCAGCCCCAGTTCGTCGTGGTACTTGCGGTACGTGCCCTCAAACAGGCAGACCCGCGACTTGAAGGCCAGTGCCACCCAGCGGGTGACAAGCGTGCTGCTCTCCACCTCCGTCCCGTCAGTGGAGCAATACGTCGAGGCGAACGTCAGGTCCTCCAGCACGTGTGCCATCACCGTCTCGCGGCTGTCGCGTCCCTTGTAGAGCTCCTCCGTCTCCCCGGTGTCGAGCGTATGTTCATACCAGGGCACATCGCCGAAGGTACGCACCATGTTGTAGTAGAAGTAGGCCCGCCAGAAGCGTCCCACCCCTTCATAATGCCGGTAGGTAGCCTCGTCGATTTTGCCCTCCATCTGCGGCAGGTGGTCGAGGAAGTAGTTCACCTGACGGAGGTCATTCCAGGACCATCCGCCCTGCTGACTGGAGTCCCAGGTGTCTCCCTTCAGGAAGGTCGTCGAGGTGCGGGTGGCACAGTAGTCGGCATACTGGTCGCCTCCCCAGGCAATGTCCTCTTCCGAGGGGAGGAAAGTCTGCAGGAAGCCGTTGGTGTAGAGCTTCAGGTCGTTCTCCGAGGTCATGAAAGCCTCGGACCCGACGGCATTCTCAGGCTGGCAGTTCAGGAAGTCCTCGCACGAGGAGCCTCCCAGCGCCAGCAGTCCCATGAGCAAGAGTGTATAGTGTCGTTTCATTTGTGTTGTCGTTAGAAGGTTACGTTAATACCGAAGGTGTAGCTGCTCAGGAGCGGATAGCCGTATCCGTCGCCGTCGGTGTTGGCGGTGGAACGGAAGTCAGCGTCGCCCGGATTGATGACTTCGGGGTCGTACATCTTCGTGTGCTTGTAGAGCGGACTCCACGTGCAGAGGTTCTCGCCCGCCAGATAGACCTTGAGGTTCTCCAGATGGAGCGCCTTGCAGACCTTCGGACTGAAGGTGTAGTCCACCTGCAGGTTCTTCAGACGGACGTACGCTGCATTCTGCAGGTAGCGGTCGTTCGCCTGCCGGCCCAGTGCACGGGTCGAGCCTTGAGCCAGGTAGCCACGGTAGCGCGGCCAGTAGGCGTCAGTGTTCTGATTCTCTTCCGTCCAGACGTTGTTGCCGGTATGCTCCTTCAGCATGTAGCTGTAGGGGCGGTCGTACTGTCCCCAGAAGAAGGCGGACTCGCGGTGCGGGTACCAGTCGCGCTGCCCCACACCCTGGAAGAAAGCACTCACGCCGAAGCCGTTCCAGTTGGCTGCCAGGGTGACGCCGAACTGGTAGCGCGGGGTCGTGTTGCCGACCACCTTCAGGTCGCCGTGGTCGTCGAGCGTGTTCTTCCCGTTGTCCACGGCGCCGCTGTCGTCGAGGTCGGCGAACTTCAGGTCACCGGGCTTCAGGATGTTGTCGTCGGAGACGACGAGGTAGGACTGGTCGGCATGTGCGTCGATCTCAGCCTGGTCCTTGAAGAGTCCCTCGATGTGGTACCCCCAGATGGTGCCTATTTCCTGCCCCTCGTAGTAGGTCGAGAGCGATTTGGTCGGGTTGTAGAACTTCGTCACCCACGTGCGGTTGTCCCACACCATCGCCTTGATGCTGTAGTTGAACGGCTTGTCGCCCAGGGTGAAGCGGTCGCGCCACTCCACGGAGAGCTCCCATCCACGGGTCTTCATCTCGGCGTTGTTGCCCTTCGGAGTCGAGGCACCCAGCACGGCGGGCAGCGTCGGGCCGACGGTGTACATGTCGGTGGTATAACGCTGGTAGTAGTCGAAGGTGGCGCTGAGGCGGTTGTTGAGCAGGGCGAAGTCGAGGCCCACGTCGTAAGTCGTCGCGCGTTCCCACGTCAGGCTGCTGGGCACGATGCCCGGTGTGGTGGCATAACCCTGCAGGCCGCCGTCAAGAATCACCGACGTCCGCTTGATGGGAACGGTGGAGAGGTAGAGATACGGGTCCACACTCCCATTGCCCAGGCTGCCGATGGAGGCGCGCAGCTTCAGGTTGTCAAGCCAGGTGCGGGCGGGAGCCATGAACGGCTCTTCCGAGATGCGCCAGCCCACCGACCCTGAAGGGAAGAAGCCCCACTGCTGGTTGGAGGGGAACTTCGACGAGCCGTCGTAGCGTCCGCTGAACTCGGCGAGGTAACGGTTCTTGTAGTTGTAGTTCACGCGGTAGAGGAAGCCCACGTACGCCCACTCATAGCCGCTCTGGTTCTCCGTGTAGTAGTCGCCGTCCATGAGGGCAAAGCTGGGCTTCGTCGGGTACAGCAACCCACGGCGGTAGGTGGTGATGGTCTCGTAGGACTGAGTCTCCAGGTTCCAGCCGAGCAACACGTTGAGGTAATGGTCGGGGTTGGCGAACTGCGGCTCATAGTTGCCCGTGATGTTGCTGGAGATATACTCCTTGTCATAGTCTACATTCTCCAGGGAGCTGTACGTGTTGCGCTCCTTCACGATTTCCGGGCCGGTGTAGTACTCATACTGGTTCTCGGCGCGGCGGCGGTCGGAAAGGCTCTTCGCGTAGGTGAAATCGCCCTTGAAAGTCAGCTGGTCCAGGATGGGCTCCCACGTCAGGGTGCTGGTGTTGCGGAAGTCTATCTTGCCGTTCTTCTGCCACGAAGTCCCCTCGACGAAGCCTGCCCAGCCGATGTAGACAGCCGCCTCGGTCCAGGTCCCGTCAGGGTTCTTCTCCATCGTCACGGGGTAGCCCTGGTGCTGTATCTGCCGGGCGATGTTCTGCCGGTCGTACATCACCATCGGCTGGTGCGACTTGAAGTGGGTGAACTTCGTGCTGTTCTCCAGAGTGAGGTTCCGGTTAATCCGGATTTCGCCACGCGAGTTGAGGTTGTACTGTGTGTACCTTTCCCCACCGGCGCTGTATATGCCGTCCTGGTTGAAGTAACGCCCCGAGACGTAATACTTCGCCCTGTCGCTGCCACCGCTCACGCTCACGTTGTGTTCGGTGGAGTAGTTGAAGTCGCGGTAGATGATATCGAGCCAGTTCGTGTTGCCGAAGTACTCGTACTCGCCGTTGTCGTTCACCCGCACCTTGTCGAGTGTCGGGTCGGCATCGCGCTTCACCAGCTCGTTGTACCAGTCGGTGGAGTACTTGAACACGTTGTTGATGCCCGCCGGGATGGAGTTCTTCCCCTCCAGGTAGGCGGTGTACCAGCCGTCGGTCCACTGCAGACCGTTCGAGACGATGCCGTCCTCCGTGCGCACCGTACGCCGGTGCAGCGACACGCTGCCGTTGTAGTTGACCCGAGCCTTGCCCGACTGGGCTTTCTTCGTCGTGATGAGCACCACGCCGAAGGCACCGCGTGCGCCGTAGATGGCTGCCGACGAGGCGTCCTTGAGCACCGACACACTCTCCACGTCAGAGGGGCTCACCGAGTTCAGGTCGCCCTCCACCCCGTCGATGAGGATGAGCGCACTGCCGCCCGCGCCGATGCTGCCCGTACCACGGATGTTGATGGAGGGGTTGCGCGACGGCTTGCCGTCGGAGAACGTCACGTTCAGTCCCGGCATCAGGCCCTGCAGCGAGCGGGACACGTTGCTGTTGGCACGCTCCGCTATCTGCTTGCTGTCGATTTGCTCCACGGCGCCCACCAGGTTCGCCTTCTTCGCCGTTCCGTAACCCACGACGACGACCTCGTCGAGCAGCTGGTCGTCCTCCTTCAGGACGATTTGCATCTGCTGTCCGTCCGACACTTCGATTTCCTGGTTGGAGTAGCCGATGTAGCTCAGCACAAGCGTCTTCCCCTGTTCCACATTGAGTGTGAAGCGGCCGTTGATGTCCGTCACGACCCCTTTGTTCTCGCCCTTGACGCGTACGGCAACGCCTGTGAGCGGTTGACCCTGGGCATCCACCACCGTCCCCTCGAACGGGACGACGGCAGCCCATGCCGTGGCAGCCGAGCAGGCCACCAGCAGGCTCACGAGGCTGCGTCTGCAGCGCAGCAAAGGCCTGCCTGTTATCCTTGTCTGTCTAGTTTCCATAAGTGCATGTTCAGATTAGTTGACGAGTTTCCCGCCCGACGGGTTCACAGACGGAGCGTCTGCGTGTACACCTCGCCGAAGCGGTTGGTCAGTTCCACACGGATTTCCTTCGCACCGTCCGACGGCATGAGGCGGAACAGGTGTCCCGTCTTCGGAGCCTTCGCACGGTTCTTCAGCTGCGCGGCACGCTCCTCGTCCGAGTCGGTGAAACGCTCCATGTCACCCATGGGCTTCCCGTCCTCGTACCACACCACGCGGCAGGCACTGTCCCAGTCCCAGACGTTGGCGACCACGAAGCTGCTCTGCGTCGTGAACTCGCCCCGGTTGTACAGGCGGAACTGGTAGCCGAAGTCGCGGCGGGTACCCTTGTAGTGCCACTTCAGCCGGTCGCCGTCGACATCGACCACCATGTAGCCGTTCGGTGCGCCACACTGGTTCACCCAGCCTGCCCACCAGGCACCGCAGGCAGCCCCGATGTTGTGCTCATAGAGCGTCGGGCTGACCTCGTTGTTCTGCAGGAAGTGGGTGTGCCCGCAGAAGACATGCACGTTGTAGCCCTCCAGCACCTCCTTCAGCGCGGAGGCATTGCGGATGTTCCCGCCCGGCTCCACGGTGTTCCAGGAAGCCGCGTGCATGTTCAGGATGACGAGGCTGCCTTCGGGCACATGGCTCAGGTCCTTCTTCAGCCACGCCAGCTGCGCCCCGGTGAGCGCTTCGATATACTTCTTGTTGCTTACGTAGTTGATGTTCTTCATGGTCACAATGTGCGCCTTGCCCACGTTGAACGAATAGTCCGTCGGGCCGAAGTAGCTGTGGTAGACCATTTCCCCATAGACCGGCGTCCCCGCCTCCATGTTGTGCAGGTCCTGGTAGCGCAGGTCGAAGTCATGGTTGCCGATGCACTGGAAGAAGGTCGCCCCCGTGTTCCGCAACGACTCCTTGTACTCGGGGTACAGCCCCATGTTGTCGAACACCAGGTCGCCGAGCGTCATGCCCACCACCTCGCGGCTCTGCTTCAGCGAGTCGATGGTCTCCTTCAGGTCCACGACTGCCTCCTGACGCCAGCGCTTCATCTCGCGTGCGTTGCGCACCTGCGGGTCGGACACGGCGATGTAGTAGAAGCGGTCCGACGCCTCCTTGCGCCGTTCCAGCCTGAAGTCGTGCCGGTTGCCGCCTGCCGCCAGCTGTCCCACGGACACATAGAAGCCGTCCGCCAGTCCCTCCCGCTGCGGCAGTCGGTAAGCCGACGGCGTGGAGATGCTCACGAACTTGCTCACGGTGGTGTCCGAGTCGAGCGACCAGGCGCCCTTGCCGTCCGTCCGGGTGAAACGGACCCCATCGTTGACCACCACCCCGGCTATGCCCTTGCCCTTCTCGTCGAGGACTTTTCCGGAAAAACTCAAAACGGAATTCTGCGCCGCAGCGCTCAGGCAGAGTGCCCACAAGGCGACTCCGAATGCCCCTAATCTAGCTGACTTTTGATACATATATAGAATAGTTTTAGGCTGTCTATTATACAGAACAGAAGCTGTCTTCCAATT
>OJKC01001519.1_pt1 | contig 14273 bp, 5 predicted proteins | sample 1596401 | NCBI WGS metagenome assembly OJKC01 (sample SAMEA4350162, study PRJEB24818) | metagenome | biome: human; feature: gut; material: faeces | place: Denmark | collected 2013-09 | reverse complement strand
GTAGTATAGTTTATTTATGAATTAATTTAAAGAGAAATTTGTAATTAAATTGTAAATAAAATTTAAAGAAAGTGTATTAAAACAAGGCTAAATGACTGTCCCTAAAGGTATTACAGATGGAAAATGTAATATTTGGTTAAGCAGGAAAAAACTTATATTGATTTTGAAAACGAAAATAAGTACTATATATAGTAAGGAAAAGTATAAATATTTTAAATATATAAGTCCATTTTTAGATGTATTTAAAGGGGCAGAGGAGGAGCTAGATGAAAAATAAGATTTATCAGAAAATAGTGTTATGTACAACTTTATTAGCAGTAGTTTGTTTAAGCATACTGTTTTTTATGCAATTCATAAGAAATGTTAGTGTTGGTGCAGATAACTCTAGAATGAAATTAGAAGTTAATTTAGATAAATATATTAACTATAATATATCAGATCAAGATAAAGGAACTTTAATACAATACGATGTAAAAGTGGGAAATAACGAAGAAGAGTTAAGAGAATACATTCCAACTAGAGAAAGTGAATTGAATATTGGACTTAATCAAATTGATGGAAAATATCCATATGATGTTAAGGTGGTTGCAAAAAGTACAGAAGCTACAAATGGAAAAACAGAAGAGATACAAGAAAACTATCAATACGATAACACAACAGGAACAGTTGTAATTAAAGCTAGCAATGAAAATGAAAATGGAGAGCCAATTAGTAGTTCAGAACCTAGCAAAGATGCTAAAGACGAGTATTTAGTAATTTGTTATTATGATACTTATATAGAGCAACCAATTGAAAGGGAATTAGACATTAAAATTTCAGTAAAAGCATCATTATTTGAAGATGATAGATTGGCAAGTGCAGAAGATGAGCTTACAGGTAAAGTTAAAGAAAATATTGGAGAATTAACTAATATATCATATAATACACCGGATATAGCTAATGGATATATAAAATCAAATATAATTAATGGAACAAATTATGATACAGTATATACAGAAAAACAAAGTGTATTAATTAGTAAAAAGGAATCACAAGAAAAAATAAAAATATTAGAAAATAATAATTTTGTAAAAGCAAATAACAATAATAGTGAAACAGAAATTGATGTAGAAAATAAGGGAGATTTAGTTTATAAAAGTACAAAAATAAGAAAAAGCGATGTAACAAGAGTTTTGGGATTAGATGGAGAAATTAGTATATTAGATAATAATCAAAATTTAATTGCAACAATTAATAAAGATACAGAATTTGAACAAGATGGAACTGTTACAATTAACTATGAAAATGAACCACAAGCTATAATAATAAAAACAAGTAATATTCAAAATGAGGGTATTTTAAATATTGAAAATACAAAAGTAATTAAGAGTAGCATGTTAGAGATTAATAATTCTAAAATAAAGACAGTAGGAAGTTTAATAGGGGTAAGAAGTGAGACAATAAATGAAACTGAGCAAGAAATAGAAGTATATAGTAAAGAATATGAAAACAAGATTGATATAAAAGATTCAAAAACAAATGTAACATTAGAAGTAAATAATGATCAATGGACAAATAAGCAACAAAATGAAATCACATTTGATGTATATACAAATGCAAATACTATAAATGATAATATGTTAAAAAATCCAAAAATAAAAATAGAGCTTCCAAGTCAAGTTGAAAAGGTTATATTAGGAAATAGTTCTGTTGTTTATGCAAATGGATTAGAATTGCAAGATCCATATTTGGAAACAAATAAAAATGGAAATATAGTGATTGTAGCTAATTTAATAGGAGAGCAAACTAGTTACAATGATAATTCATTGGGGTTAATAACAGATGTAAAAATATCTGCTACAGTAATATTGAAAAAGGATATTGAGGGAGCAATAGAAAATGTAAATTTAATATATGCAAACCAATATACTTTAGATGGAAGCACGCAAGTTGAAGAAAAAAATAAACAAATAAAGATAGAAAATTATAAAGAAGAAGTATCAAACCAAAGTGAACAAATTGTAGCTTCTAATGTTGGAGATACATTAAATACTACATCAGAAAATGTGGATGGATTGAAAGTAGAAGTTGTGCCAGTAAGAGGTGATACAACTTTAAAAGATGGAGATACTGTTTATGAAGGAGAGTTTATTAAATATAATATTAAAGTGACAAATACTTCTGATAAACAGATTGATAATGTTAAGGTTGTTGGAACTATCCCAGAAGGTACTGTTTATGGTGAATTGGAAGCGGAATATAATAAAGAAACAGGCAAATATTGTTATAATTTTGATACTGAATTAAAACAAAAGGAAATAGAAATAGAAACATTAGAATCAGGAAAAAGTGTTAATAAGTTTTATGAAGTACAAGTAAAGGATTTAGCAGAGAGTAATAATGAACAACAAATTACTACTAATATAAAAGTATATGCAGAAAAAAATCAAGTGATGGATTATAATATTACTAATAAAATAGAGAGAGCTGAAGCAAAAGTTTTTTTAGGGGCTTTTTTAGGCTCTGAAAAGGATACATGGACTTATACTCTTTTAGTAACAAGTAATTCTAGGGAAGAAGTAACAGCGACGGTAAAAGTACCAAAAGAATTTGAATTAGATTATATTTTGATAGATCCAAATTATGAAGGTGGGGGGTCAAAACTAGATTTAAACAAAGTAGCCAATATAGATGAAAATAATATCTCTGTAAAGATACAGACTAACAAAAAATATTTGATTGCAGGATATATAAATAGTAGTAAAATAGAAGAAAAGACAGAAAATTCAGAAGTTGAGTTAACGGCTATTGCAAATGTAGAAATAGAAAATAAAATTTATTCTTCAAACCAAAATCGAATTCTATATGGCTACGATAGTGTATCTATAGTAATGACTTCTGAAAATGAAGGTGAAGAAGTAAAATATGGAGATGAAATTGATTATGAAATAATAGTTACTAATACTGGGAAAGGTAATTTACAAAATGAATTTGTTTCTTCTATAGGGGTTAGGGTAATAGATTTCTTGCCAGAAGAAGTAGAACCTGTAAAAATTATATATAATAACTATAAAGAAGAAGTTGAGGAAGAAGAAAAAGATGAAAATGGACAAATTGAGAATTATAAATCAACAGGAATATATAAAGAGGAAGAAAATGTTATAGAAAATATAGGAAAATTAACAGATGAAGATGGAAATAGGTTACCAAATGTTGATTTATGTCTTACTATACCTTACGGAAAAAGTGTTAGTATAAAAGTAAAAACTAAAGCTGGACTTGTATTGGAAAAGGAAAAGATAGAGAATAATGCAACAGTATCAGGAATTTTAGAGGAAGATAATATAGAATCAAAAGTTTCAAATACAATTACACATGTAATTCTTCCATACAATTATGAAGAAAATGAAGAACCAGATAATCCAGACAATCCAGACAATCCAGATAATCCAGATAATCCAGATAATCCGAATGTTCCAGATGATCCCAATATTCCGTCACTATATAATATATCAGGAATAGCTTGGGAAGATGAAAATGAAGATGGAAAAAGACAGACAACTGAAAAAGGACTAAGTGGAATACCGGTTATATTAGTAAATAGTAAAGATTCTAGTCAAATAAGTAAGAGAACTACTACAGATTCTGAAGGTAAATATTATTTTACAGAACTAGAAAGTGGAAATTATATTGTTATTTTTAATTATGATACAAATATATATTCTATTACAGAATATCAAAAAAATGGCATATCAAATAATATGAATTCAGATGCTGTTGTTAAGGAAATTATGTTGATGGGAGAAAAGACAAAGGTAGGTATAACAGACACAATAGATTTAAATGCAACGGTTTCTAATATAGATATAGGATTAATAAAAAACAAAATATGTGATGTGAAGTTAGATAAATATATTTCTAAAGTACAAGTAATAACTACAAGTGGAACAAAAGAATATACATATGACAAGGAGCAATTAGCAAAAATTGAAATAAAATCTAAAGAAATTCAAGGAGCAACTATTGTTGTTAATTATAAGTTAATAGTAACTAATGAAGGTGAATTACCAGTAACTAATGTAAAAGTTGCTGATTATATACCAGAGGGATTTAATTTTACATCAGAGATGAACAAGAATTGGACAATTAATAGTAATGGTGAAGCTGTAAATACTACAAACCAAAGTATAAAACCAGGTGAGAGTATGGAATTAGAGTTAATTCTTACAAAAACCATGACATCAAATTCTACAGGAACTTTTACTAATAAGGCTGAAATACGAGAAATGAAAAATTCTTTAGGAATAGAGGATATAGATTCAAAACCAGGAAATAAAATAGAAACAGAAGATGATTTTTCAAAAGTAGACTTAATTATATCTGTTAGTACTGGAGCATTAGTTTATATATCAGTAGGTATAGTGTTAGCAGCTTTAGTGATAATTGGTGTTTTCTTATTTTATAAATATGGAATTTTAAAAATTGGAAAGATATCTTTGTTAGGTATTATAATTATAGCAACACTTATTGCAGGAAGTGATAATGTGCAGGCTGCAGCACCTTCAAATGCTAAGTTTACATATAGTCGATATAATTCGCATGGATATTCTAATAATTATGGTAGTAGATATTTTTATGGAGAAGAAAAAACAGGGGATGCTTTATGTGTTCAAGCAGGTGTTGGTGTTGCTGGAGATGGAAGCGAATATAAATTTAAAGGATATACAGGTAGTGCATCTTATACAAATGTCAATGAAGAAGCAGAAAATTTAAAATTTGATTTGACTAAGGTGGAAGATGAAAATCCTATTCAAGTTGAAGAACAACATCCAGATGGAATTGCAATGAAAAAATTAAGTACATTTAAATTTAAATGTTCTAGTACAGAAGCAGAGTTGATGTTTTATGCTTATAATTATAATAAAAAAACTGTTTATTGCGATGTATGGAGTAACTCGAATAATAGTGGCATTGAAAATAATGGTTCAGGAAATTATAAGATTAAAAAAGAATATAAAAATAAAGAAATTGAGTTTTCCATTTATGTAAAAGAAGAGGACTATAAAAAACGGAATTGCGTATATTGAGCTTAGAGCAAAAACTAGTGCGACAGTGAAAAAAGGGCAGAAGGTTTATAGACAGGCAAAATATAGCTATAGTTCAACTACACAAGATGTAGTCACATTTAGAAAATTTGAAGATAAAAGTCAATCAGATGTAGAAAACAAAGTAGTTAGTAATGAAAAGTCAATTAAATGGATGAACTTTACAGGAAATTTAAAAATAATAAAAGAAGATGAAGAAACTGGCGAAAGATTAAAAGGGGTAAAATTCAGTGTAAAAGGTCCTGATAAAACTTTAGACAAATCTTATACCACAGATGAAAATGGAGAAATAAATCTTGAAAATATAATTACGGGAGAATATAAAGTAAAGGAAGTATCAAATTCTAATTATGGATATACGGTTATGGTAGAAGATTCAGTTAAAGTAAAATCCACAAAGACTGTAGTATATGAGGCAAAAAACAAAAAACAAACAGGAAACCTTAAAATAATAAAACAAGATGCAGATTCTGAAAAAAATTTAGAGGGAGTAAGTTTTAAAATAAAGAAAAAAGACGAAAACAAATACATACAGGTTAAAACAGGTGATGGTTGGAAAAAAGATATTACAGGAATAGTACATGTAGATGATATGCAAACTGTAGATACAGAAAACGAAGCAACAATATTTACGACTAACAGTGATGGAATTATAGAAGTACGAAACATTTTAAAAGGAACATATTACGTAGAAGAAGTTTCAGTTGGAGATATATATTTTGGATATGAAGTAGATGATGATTATATAACTTGGAGTTACACATCAACGGCGAATAAGGATAATACCGGAAGTGGAAAAGGTCATATTGCTACTGTAGAAGTGGTTGCTAGAGCATCATATAATACGAAGGAACCTCCAAAAGAGGAAAATAGAAATGAAATAGTAGTATTTAAAAATAAAAGAAAATATATAAAATTGAGTGGATATGCTTGGGAAGACAAAAGAGTTGGTGGTAAAGACAATAAGGCAGGAAATGAAAAATGTGATGTAGAAGAAAACACAGAAAGTAATAAAGAAGAGGATAAAAGGTTAGCAAATGTACTAGTTAAGTTATATAGTTGGGAAGGAAAACTTCTTGGTCAGACTATTACAGACGAAAAAGGTAATTATGTATTTGGAACAAAGTCGATGGCTGATATAAATGGAGATGGTATAATATCTATAGTGGATGTAACTGAAATTACGCGAGTTATAAGTTCGGGAGAAACAAATAAATATACCAATGGATTAATGGATATTAATAATGATGGAAAGATTGACAAAGCTGATATAGAAAAACTTCAAAATATCATATCTTTAAATGAAGAATTGATAGATGTAAAAATAGAAGATATATATAATTCAAAGACAAAAAAAGCTGGGTATATAGAGTTTACATATAATGGATTAAATTATGAGACTGTTAGTGTTAACGTGAAAGAAGAAAATACAAACAAAGTAGCTGAAATAAGTTCAAATTCTCAAAATCTAGTTGATAAGTCTATTGATGGAACGTATTTAGATAATAGAACAAGTTTCAATGAAAGTTGGGCTGTAATAGAAAATAATAAAAAAATAGACAGTGATGGCAATGTTGATACGTTAGATTATAATCATAATAATTATGCAAGCAGTTTATCATATCCAGGTGGAGTTACTGGTTATAATGAACAGAAATATCCTATTATTGTAAAAGATAATACTAACAATAATATTTTTAATATAACTGCAAGAACAGAAACAAATACAAGTGAAGATGCTTCATGTAAATTTTTTGGACAAAATAAAACAATGGAGATGATATTATCAGACAAAGAACAATATATTGATACAATTGAAAATATTAATTTAGGAGTAAAAGAAAGAGCGCAACCAGACTTAGCACTTACAAAAGATATATATAGTGCAAAAGTTACTGTAAATGGATATGAGCATACATATATGTATAATCAAAAATTTGTAGATAAAGATCAAAATGAGGATGAATTTAACGTAGATGTTAAATTTGGAGAAAAATTCGGAAACAAATCGTTTACAAGAGCAATTTACCCATCAGACGTAAAAGAAACACAAGATAAAGATTTTTCAGTAAAAGTAGTGTATATAATAACTCTAAAAAATGGATCAGGAGTATTATATTCTAAGATAAATAGTTTAGTAGATTATTTTGATGCACGATATACAATAGAAGAAAATGGCGCAATTGGCACAGGTTATGAAAATGGTAAGATTAAGGATGAAATTAGGTACAAATTAGATAGATCTTATCAAGATGCTGAATATAGAAAGTTAATCATAAATTGCGATACGAAAATAAACCCAAATGAAAGCAATAAAAATATTTATGTAGAATATACATTAACAAGAAATGGTGTAAAAGATATTTTATTTGATAAAAATGGGAACCAAAAAACAAATATAGAAGGACTAGAAAATATTGTTGAAATTAATTCATATTCAACATATAGTGATAAAGATTTTACAAAGAGTTATGCAGGAATAGATAGCAATTCTAATCCAGGTAGTACAGTTCCAGGAAATAAAGATACATATGAAGATGATACGGATTATGCACCAGGATTAATACTAGAAGTTGCAAATCCAAGAGAGATAAAAGGTACAGTATTTGAGGATAATGCAGTAGATCCAACAGAAGGAGGAACAAATAGAGAAAGATTAGGAAATGGACAATTTGACAAAGAAGAAAAAACAATATCTGGAGTAAAAGTAGGATTATATAGTATAGATGATTTTATTGAAGAAGAAGATAGAAGTGGAAATGTTACAAATATAAAACTGGAAGAAGATGCTGTTTCTGTTGGAACGACTACTTATGAAGGAGATAATAAGGATTCAACAGGAAAAGATGGAACATTTACGATAAAAGACTTTGCACCAGGAGAATATAGAATTGTATACTTCTGGGGAGATGGTAAGTATACCATTGAAGATTACAAATCTACGATTTGGACAAGTGATAATAAAAACGAGAAAGATGGAAATCCAAATACATGGTATAGGGTAAATACAGATAAAAGATATTCAGATGCACTAGACAATTATGATACAAGATTAAAAATTGATAGAGGAGACACAAGTATAAATAAAATGGATTCAAAGACACCAACTATGGTGTTTGGAGTTGAATTAGCAGATGATATTGATAATAAAAAGACAGAGACCAGTGGAATTGATAAAGTTACATTCAGCATAGAAAATATAGATTTTGGTGTTATAGAGAGACCAAGACAATCAATAGATGTAACTAAGAGAGCAAAATCAATGAAAATGACATTGGCTAATGGACAAGTAATTGCAGATGCAAAAATAGTAGAAAAAGATGGAAAATTACAACTAGAACAACAAGTAAAAGGTGTAATATATACAGAGCCTTCAGATAAAAATAACCCTAAAAATGGACAAATAAAAGCAGAAATTGATAATGAATTAATTCAAGGCTCGAAAGTAGAAATAGAATATGAAATTAAGGTACAAAATAATAGTGAAATAGATTATGATTCAGAGAAATATTACTGCTATGGAGAAAAGGACGTAGAAATTGTTAAAATTAAGGCTAGTGGAGTTTATGATTATTTAGATAATACAATGATTGCAAATGATGAAAATACAGAGTGGGAGACAATAAAAGATTATAATGAAAAAGTTAGCAAACCAACTGTAATAGAAGAGTACTTGCATAAATACCAATCATCTTCAACAGATGCTTCTGGAAATACAGAAATAAGAATAGGGTATGAAAAATTTGAAGAGCAATATAGTGAAGCGATAGGAAATTGGAGAATAGAAAATATTATAACAGCAAGAAAAAAGAGATTAGCAGATAAAACAATTCTACATAATGCTAATCTTGAGGGAGAAATAGCACCAGGTGAATTTAATATGGCAAGCTTAACGGCTTCCAAGATTTTAACAAATACAGATGAAATTGAATTAAATAATGATGTAGAAATAACTGAAGTAACTAGAACTGCAAAAACGGGAAGAAAAGTAACACCAAAATATACATCTTTATATGATAGAGGCGAAACTGTAACAATTACAACACCTACAGGAGAAAACAAAAACTATATTTTAATTACAATAGTTGCAATATCATTCTTTGTAATATTAGGCACAGGTATAGTATTTATCAAAAAGAAAATTCTAAAATAATACATGATAAGATATCAGGACTGGAAATTCCAGTCCTTTTAAAATTAAAATTAAAATTTATATTGCAATTTTCGACAATATATAATAAAATAAAAATCAAATATTAAAACAATATAAAAAAAATACTAAATATAAATAAAAAAATGTAAAAAACTTTTTCGGTACAGGCTACCAAAAAAGACAAAAACCACAAAGGACAAGTAGTAAAATATATTTAATTTAAAAAAAGTTAAATAATAACTTAAAAAAGAAGAGGTGGTAAGGATGTTTCAAAATATAAATGAAGATACAATAGATTTAGATAGCAAAAATGAAAACAAAAAAAGTACAAACAAACTAAATATATTTTCAAATGTATTTACAAAAGACAATATCGTACTTTACATAGTTTCATTTATGCTATCTTTTGTTGGACTAAATGGTGAATTTTCAATTTTTAGTATAAGTATGTTAGGTGCATGTTTTGCATCTTCTATTCCAGCATTAGGAATAGTTTTAGCATCTTTAATAGGAAATTTTATTAAATTTGGTGTAGGCGGAGTACTTGGCTATTTTTTAACAGCTTTAGTTATGCTAATAAGTTTGTTTATTATCAAACCTCGTTATAATGAGCAAGAAAGAAACGAAAAAATAAAAGTAGGAAAAAATGTTTTTATATCTGTATTAGTGATCCAAGCTGTTAAATGTGTAATGTCTGGATTTACTATTTATGATATATTATCTACAATTACATTAGCAATGATAGCACTAGTATTTTATAAGATTTTTGTAAACTCAACAGTTGTAATACAAGAATTCTATTTAAAGAGGGCATTTTCAATTGAAGAAGTAATAGGTGCAAGTCTTTTACTTGCTATTGCAGTAGGAGGCTTTGGAGATTTAAGTATAGCTGGATTTGGAATTAGAAATATATTAAGCATATTAATTGTTATGATTTTAGGTTGGAAAAATGGAATTTTAATAGGTACTACATCAGGAGTAACAATAGGAGTAACATTAGGTGTTATATCTGGAACAGAACCAATAATGATAGCAGCATATGCAATATCTGGAATGTTAGCAGGAATTTTAAATAGGTTTGGTAAAATAGGAGTTGTTATAGGTTTTACATTAGGAAATGTACTTTTAGCATATGTATCAAATGGCTATACAGTAGAATTAATACATTTTAAAGAAATTTTAATAGCATCATTAGGATTATTATTAATTCCAAAAACATTAAAAATTGATATAGAAGAATTTATAGGAACTAATAAATTTTTACCAGGTGCTCCAGGTAGAGCATTAAATAAAAGCAAAGAAATGGCTCAAAGTTTAAATAATGTTTCAGAAGCAATACAAGAGATGGCAACAACATATAGAAATACAGAACAAGTAAATTATGGAGAAGGAAATAATAAAATTGGAAATAAGCAAATTTTCTTATCTGAATTATTAAATAATCTAGAACCATATAAAGAAAACATGTTATATGAAGATATAGCAGATACAGAAGGTAAAATTGTTAGTGAAATATTTGACTTTTTATTGGATAAACAAGAAATTACAACACAAGATTTGTTAAAAATATTTGCTGATTGTAACAGCTATGTAGTAGGATTTGAAGATAAAAATATTAGTAAGTATTTAGAAGAAAATATTTCACAGATGGTAAGAGTTATTAATGTATCATATAAAATAAGTAAATCTAATTTTATATGGAGAAAAAAAGTAGAAGAAAATCAAAAAAATATTGGAAGGCAGCTAAACGGAGTATCAAAGGCAATTCAAAGTATGGCAAAAGACTTAGAGAAAGATTTAGAAGTAGAAGAAAAATATGAAAATCAAAAAACGGAAATTATAGAGTTGTTAAGACAAAAAGAAATAGAAGTTCAAGATTTAGTTATAAAAAAAGATAATCGTTTTTTAATTGAAATATATTTAGACGAAATATTGGAAACAGCAAAAATAGAAATAATAGAAGATATATTGACAAAAGTACTAAAAGAAAAGATAGTATTAAATGATGAAGCTAGTGTAGGAAAAAGATTAAACTTTTTATCAGAAGACAAATATATTATGGCAATTGGTAAAGCAGAAACTACTAAAAGTAAAAGCAAAACTTCAGGAGATAGCAATTTAAGTATTAGGCTAAAAGATGGAAAATATTTAGTGGCAATAAGTGATGGAATGGGAAGTGGAAAAGAGGCTAAAAATAGTAGTTTACATGCATTAAGATTATTAGAAAACCTACTTTTATCTGGATTTGACAAAAAGATATCATTAGATTTAATAAATACAGCATTGTTAAATCAAAATAACGAAATATTTGCAACATTAGATATAGCGATTGTAGATTTATATAAAGGAAATATAGAATTTATAAAAAGTGGAGCTTGTCCAACTTATATAAAAAATAAGAAAAGAGTTCAAATGATAAAATCAACATCTTTACCAACAGGAATTATAGAAGAAACAACAATTCAGACTTTTGACAAAGATATAGAAGCAGGAGATATTATGCTTATGTGTTCAGATGGAATCTTAGATTCTAATATTGAATATAAAAATAAAGAGTTGTGGATTAAATATATGTTAGAGGATGTTGAAACTAGTAATACTCAGAAAATAGCAGATTTAATTTTAAATGAAGCTATAGATAATAATTATGGTGTGGCAAAGGATGATATGAGTATTATTGTTTGTAAATTTAGAAAAAAAGAAGAATAAGATTTTAGAATTAAATATTTTAAATCAACACAGAGGAAGGATTTTTTTATGCGAATCCTTCCTCATTTTTTATAAATTTTCGCACGCGAACAAATTTGCTGAAAAAATGCTCAAACTTAGAGAAAAATGGATTGACTAATTATAAAGGATGATATAAAATAAATGTGAAATTACAAAAAAATACAAAATATAATAGAAAATTCAAATAAATATTTTATATAAAAGGGGGCTAAAATAAAATGAGCAGAGGAAGTAGAGGTAGAAGGTACGAAGAGCCAAAATTAAATATGAAAAAGGTATTTGCCGTTATATTAGCAATTATTGTTATTATTATGGTTATTTTTATTATAAAAGGAGTATTAACTAAAAATAAAGAACAAGGGAAAATTGCTAGTAAAGATTATTTTGCAGCATTTAAAGATAATAAATGGGGTGTTATTGATGAGACAGGAAGTGTAATAATAGATCCATCTTATTCAGAAATGATTATTGTACCAAATAGCAAAAACGATGTGTTTTTATGTACATATGATGTAGATTATACTACAGGAACTTACAAAACAAAGGCATTAAATAGCAAAAATGAGGAAATCTTTAAAGATTATGACAAAATAGAAGCAATTCAAAATAAAGATGAAAAAGATAATTTATGGTATGAAGATGATGTTTTAAAAGTAGAGAAAAATGGTAAGTACGGAATAATAGATTTATCAGGCAAAGAATTACTATCATGTGAATATGACCAAATTAGTGCATTATCAGGAATAAAAAATGCGTTAAAGATTTTAAAAGATGGAAAATATGGAATAGTAGATGATGAAGGAAAAGTTATTTTAAAAACAGAATATGCAGATATTACTAATCTAGGAAAAGATAATAAATCAGGATATATTGTAAAAAACACAGAAGGAAAATATGGAATAGTTGATTTCTCAGGAAATATTATTTTAGATATGAAATATGACGAAATTGCTAAGGTATATGGAAATGATTATTATGTTGTAAAAAAATCAGGAAAACAAATATTAGTAAAAAAAGATGGAACAGAAATATTAACAACTGGATTTGATGAAATAACAGAAATTTTGAAAAATATAGATAATGGAATTATATATAAAAAAGATAATAAATATGGTGTAATGAAAACAACAGGAGAAGTAACTATAGAAGCAAGTTATGAATATTTGAGTGAAGCAAAGTCTGGAGTATTTATAGCTAAGAAAGACGGAAAATACGGAGTTATTGATTTACAAAAAGATATTAAAGTAGAACTTAAATATAATTCTATATATTATAATGAAAAAGCAGATATATATATTGCAGAAGATGCAGAATTTAATAATGATATAATTGACAATACATATACTGTAAAATTAACAGGAATATTACTTGATATTGATACTGAAAAAGGGTATATAGAAATAAGACAAGATGAAGAACATAAATACTATAATTTTAAGTTTGAAGCAAAAAATGAATCAGATATATTTAATTCTCATACTTTATTTATAAGTAAGAAAAACGGAAAATATGGATTTGTTGATAAAGATGGAAAAGTTATAGTAGATTATATATATGATGATGCAACACAACAAAATACATATGGATATGTAGCAGTAAAAAAAGACGGAAAATGGGGAGCAATTGATCAAAAAGGTAATGTTGTTCAAGAACCAACATACGAATTAGAAGATTATTTAAAAGTTGACTTTATAGGAAGATGGCATTTAGGAAAAGATATTAATATGAATTATTATAATCAATTATAATTATTGTTGACTAAAAAATAATATCATTTTAAATGAAAATAAGGTGGTAAAATGGAACTAAAGATAAATTATCAATATACATATTTTGTACATCCATTTATTATAAAAGATGGAAAGTATCAAAAATATTTATTAAAAATGTTAAAAGATAAGGATTTTAAATTAAAGGTATTTCAAAAGGAAAAAGATTATACTATGTATAAATATTTCTTACCTAATACAAAAGAATTACTATTTTCTAGTTTTAGTTTTGGAAGTAGTGAGTTGAAAAGGTTGGAAGAATTACCAATAGAAACAAGAGCCGCTATTCTTAGTAAATATTCTTGTAATATTTTCGAATATACATTAAAAAAAGATATACAAGGAAAAGTAGATGATAGAAAAGGAATTTTCTTTACAATTCAGAAAGTAGAAGTTATATGCTTTAGTACAGGAATATGCTTTTTAGTGATTAAAACAAATATTGATGAAGATTCTAAATTTGCAGATTTATTAAATTTTAATTATAAATTTAGAGATATAAATCAAGATATTTCTGTTTTAGATACATATGATAAC
>OJKC01001513.1_pt1 | contig 14326 bp, 12 predicted proteins | sample 1596401 | NCBI WGS metagenome assembly OJKC01 (sample SAMEA4350162, study PRJEB24818) | metagenome | biome: human; feature: gut; material: faeces | place: Denmark | collected 2013-09 | reverse complement strand
AAACGGCAGATAACACATTTCATATGTTATATAAAGCAACAAAGGATACTGCCTATCTGTATCACATTAATGAGGAAACATGCAGTGATGCAAAGATTACTGGAATATATTATTTACAGAAAAAAGGAAATGCTGGAGAGACTAATAATTACATATATATAACTGCTTCAGCGACAATATCTGACTCGGAAGACAGCAAAACGGTTTATTTTGCATTTTCATATAGCAATGCTTATATAAATGCAGATGGAACATTTGATATGAACCATGATAATGAAGAAAAGAGGTATGTCTGCAGTACAGATTACGATTCACTTTACAGTGAATGTATTGGCAGTAAAAGTGACAACTATACTATAAAAGAGGTTAAATAGCTGTTTGTATATTGTATGTTGATGTGATATAATCTTACTATAAATGCGCAATAGCAGGAGTGGAGACTGCCTGCGGAAAGAGGTTGAAGGTGAATTACAGAAAGAAAGTTAGATTGGGTGATGTTCTTGTTAAAAAGGGAATTATAGATGAGAACCAGTTACAGACTGCACTTTCAAGACAGAGAGAGCAGGGGAAGATGCTCGGTGAGATGGTTATAGCATTGGGATATGCTACCCAGAAAGATATTAATGAGGCACTTTGCGACAGTCTGGGGATTGATTTTGTTGATATGCGAGAGACGGAGATAAGTGATGATGTTCTGTCTATGTTAGATGAGAATATTATGAGAAAGTACACTCTCGTACCATTAGGTGATGCACCTGATAATCCTGGAGCAATCAGGGTTGCCATGGCTGATCCTACTAATATTCTTGCCATGGATGACATTAATATTGTAACTGGTAAACAGGTTGTTCCGGTTCTTGCTAATGCAACTGATATTAATGCATTTTTAGATAAGGCGTTTGGACAGAAACAGGCACAGAGTATTGTGGATCTGTATAAGAAAGAGCAGGGCGAGACTGTAAGAGAAGAAACTAAAGAAGACAAGGCGAGAAGAGAAGAGATTGAGAATGCGCCTATTGTTCAGCTTATCAATAGTGTAATTGAGCAGGCTGTAAGACAGAGAGCTTCTGATATACATATTGAGCCGATGGAAAGAGATATCCGTGTAAGATACAGAATAGATGGTAATCTTCGTGAAATTATCCAGTACGATAATACACTTCTTGGTGCTATTACAACCCGTATCAAGATTATGTCAGGAATGGATATTTCTGAGAAGAGAAAACCACAGGATGGACGTATTACCATTAACGTAGACGGAAGAGAATATGATATCCGAGTATCTAATCTTCCTACAGTATATGGCGAGAAATGCGTTATGAGAATTGCGTCCAAGGAAGGATTTAACATTGATAAATCAAAACTTGGACTTACACCGGCTGATCTTAAGGTATTTGATGATATATTAAAGAATCCACATGGAATTATTCTTGTAACAGGACCTACAGGATCTGGTAAATCTACAACTCTTTATACTGCGTTAAGTGAACTTAATACAGAAGATGTTAATATTATTACTGTTGAAGACCCGGTTGAGGCTAATATTGATGGTATTAATCAGGTTCAGGTTAATAATAAAGCAAATCTTACATTTGCAACTGCATTAAGATCAATCTTACGACAGGATCCGGATATCATTATGATTGGTGAGATCCGAGATGGTGAGACTGCTGAGATTGCGGTTAGAGCATCTATTACAGGCCATCTTGTTGTAAGTACACTGCATACTAATAGTACGGCAAGTTCTGTTGCCCGTCTTGAAGATATGGGAATTGAGTCATACCTCATAGCTGATTCACTTGTTGGTATTATCGCACAGCGTCTTGTAAGAAAGCTGTGTGACTGTAAGATGCCAAAAGAGGCAAGTGCAGCTGAGAAGGAGATGCTTGGAGTTAATCCTGATGAGCCATTTACAATATATGAACCATGCGGATGTAAGTTATGTAATGGAACAGGATACTATGGACGACTTGGTATATATGAGATTATGAAGATAACACCGTCTATAAAGAGACTTATATCAAGGCATGCAGAAGCAGAAGAGATTAAAAAACAGGCTATAAGTGAGGGCATGAATACGCTTAAGATGGCTGCGGTTAATGCGGTTAAAGATGGTGTCACAACTATAGCTGAGATGGTTAAAGCAACTTATGAAGCTGAAGAAGATGATTCAAGACCTAAGGCAGCAGATACATCAGCTTCTTCTGGAATATCAGTTTCTTCCGGAGTAGAAGAAATTGAACTTGAGCAGATTGACTAAGAATCTGCCAGATATACAATTATAGATATATGGGGGCTTAATAATGTTTACTGTAGAGCAATTACTTTCGATAGCTAAAGAAAAGAAGGCAAGTGATGTGCATGTCACTGTAGGACTTCCACCAAGAGTCAGAATTAATGGTGAACTTGTGGATCTTGATTATCCTAAGCTTTCACCAGATGACTGTGAAAAGCTTATTCTTGATATTATGGATGACAGGCAGCAGGCAATGTTTAAAGACAGAGGAGAACTTGATTTTTCATTCTCTGTTCCTAATATTGGACGATACAGAGTTAATGTATTCAGACAGAGAGGGTCTGTGGCATGTGCCATGCGTATTGTAGGAACAGAGATTCCTAAGCCGGAAAGTCTTGGTGTTCCAAAGTCTGTTGTTGAATTGTATGCCAAGAAAAGAGGACTGGTTCTGGTAACGGGTCCAACAGGTTCCGGTAAATCTACAACACTTGCTTCTCTTATAGACAAAATTAATGATGAACGTAATGCTCATGTAATAACACTAGAAGACCCAATTGAGTATCTTCATTCGCATAGAAAAGCAATGATTAATCAGAGAGAAATCGGTCTTGATACGCATTCATATGCTGATGCACTCCGTGCAGCACTGCGAGAAGATCCTGATGTAATTCTTGTAGGAGAGATGAGAGATCTGGAAACTATATCTACTGCTATAACAGCAGCTGAAACAGGTCATCTCGTGTTCTCGACACTTCATACAATTGGAGCGGCGGCAACAATTGACCGTATTATTGATGTGTTTCCACCGCACCAGCAGCAGCAGATAAGAATTCAGCTTGCAGTTGTTCTTGAAGCAGTTATTTCACAGCAGCTGATACCAACAGCAGACAGATGTGGAAGAGTTGCTGCATTTGAAGTTATGCATGGAACGATTCCAATTAAGAATCTTATCCGTGAAGCCAAGACATATCAGATATCCAGTGTTTTACAGACAGCAAGAAAAGAGGGCATGATATCAATGGATGATGCACTTCTTGATCTGTATAATAAGGGAGTGATTGATTCTGATAATGCAATTGGATATGCACAGGATGTCAATTATGTTACTAAGAGAGTTAATCAGTTCTATTAATGGTGGTATATGCAGATAGGTGAGAGAATATATAAGTATCTTGAAGAAAAAGGAATGTCGCAGGCAGAGTTTGTTAGTAGGACAGGAATTTCTCAGAGTACAGTAAGTGATTGGAAGATAAAGAAGAATAATCCGTCAGCAGATAAGATAATGGTAATATGCAAAGCACTCGATATTTCTCCATATGAACTGCTGACTGGCACAGAAGATATGAATAATTCAAGAAAGTATATGGATTATGCATATGTTGATAAAGACTCTAAGGAATACACATTGATAGAAACTTATCAGGAGCTTAGTGATGACGCAAAACTAAAGCTGGAAAGATATATGGAGGCTTTAAGAAAGTCTGGGGAATAGTGATTGAAGAGATGACAATGCTGGTGATGTGCTGGCATTGTTTTTTTCTTGGGGACTGTTAATCATGCAATTATTATTATGAGGATTTCCTATAAGAACAATAAATAATCAATCTATATAGGCTAATTTCAGGCAGAAATACAAGAAAGTGCCGGAAATTACCTATCAGGCAGGCACGAGGAAGCTTATCTATAGGCAGATTGGGAGAAAAAGTGAAGGCTGAATAAGGATTCTGCCCGGATATATCCTATAAGTCAAGCAATAATGCGACTACCTATAGGTATCAGGTAATATAATGTGTAATATACCGCAATTACGGTATTGACAACAAGATATATTAATTGTATATTAAGAATGATTTCCTGTATGGCATAGAGAATCAGACAAAGGTTGAGAAAAGAATGCCAGCAAGGATATCGGGATATGAAGGTGCTTCATACAGAGGACAATATGATAAGAAAACAATAGTGCCGGTAATAACGATGGTGCTGTATTATGGTACAGACAGAAAATGGACAGCACCAAAGAATCTTAAGTCTCTGATTAAAGTTCCGGATAATCTGGATAAGTATGTTAATGACACTAAAGCTAATGTATTTGAGATAGCGTGGCTGACAGATGAACAGATAGCAAAGTTTACAAGTGATTATAAGATAGTTGCTAATTTCTTTGTGAACAAGAGAAAGAACAAAGATTACATACCAGATGATAAGACAACAATTAAGCATGTGGATGAGATACTAAAGTTCTTATCAGTTATGACAGGGGATAACAGATATGAAGAGATATTGTCAGATAAGGAAGGAGTGAGCAATATGTGTGATGTAGCGCAGAGACTTGAAGACAGGGGAATTGAGAAAGGACTTCAGAAAGGAAGAGAAGAAGGCAACCAGATGATATATTCACTGGTCGAAGATGAGAGCATAAGTATGGAAAAGGGTGCACAAAAGCTAGGGGTAAGTGTAGAAAAGCTGCGAGCTAATATGATTAATGCGGGATACAAGTGTCCGGATATGGAGTGATAGCTGACAATATAATATATAAAGATAAAGCAATGCTGGGAAGAGTGGATACTGGCATTGCTTTTATTTTATGGAAAAGTCTGTTTCTGTTCAGGAACTTACTTCTGCGTGTTCCTATAAGAACAATAAATAATCAATCTATATAGGCAAATTTCAGGCAGAAATACATGAAATTGCAGGAATATACCTATCAGGCAGGCACGAGGAAGTTTATCTATAGGCAGATTGGAAGAAAAAGTGAAGGTTGAATAAGGATTCTGCTTGGATATGTCCTATAAATCAAGTGATAATGCGACTACCTATAGGTATCATGAACAACGAATCAATAATCAGATTAAGACATATTTATACAGAATTAGATAAACTGGTTCTTTTCAGTATTATATTCATAATTAATTGATTTTAACTTATTGGTTATTTCTTCCTCAGAAATCATATAAGATTTGCACAGTTCCTCTAATGAATTGTAATTGTCTCGAAGTTGTGTATTGACAAAGCTTAAAAGCATAACAGGGTCTTTAGGCATAGAAAAATCCTCCTTATATTGTGTTTTCAGTGATGGCTCTATTGTTGTACTATTTAGTACAGCATGAATATTTTCCCATATTAAGCATATTCTGTAAATGTAAGGCTTGTATATAAAATTGTATTAAAATAAATACATTTATGGTTGCACGAAAACGATTACTATGTTATAATTTTAACAAGCTAAGAAATATACTACTTAAATAACTGAATATTAAATTATGGAGGTTTTGTTATGGGAAAGAAATGGGTGTATTTGTTTACAGAGGGTAACGCAGATATGCGCGAGCTTCTCGGAGGTAACGGCGCTAACTTGGCAGAGATGACTAATATCGGTCTTCCTGTACCACAGGGATTCACAATTACAACAGAAGCTTGTACCCAGTATTACGAGGATGGTAGAGAGATCAATGATGAGATCATGGGACAGATTAACGAACATATTGAGAAGATGGAACAGATTACAGGCAAGAAGTTTGGAGATATGGAGAATCCACTTTTAGTTTCTGTTCGTTCTGGAGCGAGAGCTTCTATGCCGGGTATGATGGATACTATTCTTAATCTTGGACTTAATGAGGATGTTGTTAATGTAATTGCACAGAAATCCGGAAATCCAAGATGGGCATGGGATTGTTATAGAAGATTTATCCAGATGTATTCAGATGTAGTTATGGAAGTTGGTAAGAAATATTTCGAAGAGCTTATTGACAAGATGAAGGATGAGAGAGGGGTTAAGCTTGATGTAGAGCTTACAGCGGATGATCTTAAGGAGCTTGCAACACAGTTTAAGGCTGAATATAAGTCTAAGATTGGCAAGGATTTCCCAGATGATCCTAAGGAACAGTTATACGGAGCCATTAAAGCTGTATTCCGTTCATGGGACAACCCAAGAGCTAATGTATACAGAAGAGATAATGATATTCCTTATTCTTGGGGAACAGCAGTTAATGTACAGTCTATGGCATTTGGTAATATGGGGGATGACTGTGGAACTGGTGTTGCATTTACAAGAGATCCTGCAACTGGTGCTAAAGGACTTTTTGGAGAGTTCCTTACTAACGCACAGGGTGAAGATGTTGTTGCCGGAGTAAGAACTCCAATGCATATTCAGGAAATGAGTGAGAAGTTCCCGGAAGCATTTGAGCAGTTTAAGGATGTGTGTGCAACTCTGGAAGAACATTACAGAGATATGCAGGATATGGAATTTACAGTAGAGCATGGCAAGCTGTTCATGTTACAGACACGTAATGGTAAGAGAACAGCACAGGCAGCATTAAAGATTGCATGCGATCTTGTAGATGAGGGGATGAGAACAGAGAAGGAAGCAGTTGCAATGATTGATCCTCGTAATCTTGATACACTTCTTCATCCTCAGTTTGATGCAGCTGCACTTAAGGCTGCAACTCCAGCAGGAAGAGGTCTTGGAGCATCTCCTGGCGCTGCATGTGGTAAGATTGTTTTCTCAGCAGAAGACGCAGAAGAGTGGAATGCAAGAGGAGAGAAGGTTGTTCTTGTAAGACTTGAGACATCGCCAGAAGATATTACAGGTATGAAGGCTTCACAGGGTATTCTTACTGTAAGAGGAGGTATGACAAGCCATGCAGCGGTTGTTGCAAGAGGTATGGGAACCTGCTGTGTATCTGGCTGTGGTGATATTGCAATGGATGAAGCTAATAAGAAGTTCACACTTGCAGGCAAGGAATACCATGAAGGAGATTATATATCTATTGATGGTACAACAGGCAACATATATGATGGACAGATTCCTACGGTTGATGCCAAGATTGCAGGAGAGTTTGGAAGAGTTATGGAGTGGGCTGATAAGTACAGAAAGTTAAAGGTTCGTACTAATGCAGATACTCCTAAGGATGCCAAGAAGGCAAGAGAACTTGGTGCAGAAGGTATCGGACTTTGCCGTACTGAGCATATGTTCTTTGAAGAGGACAGAATTGCAGCATTCAGAGAGATGATATGTTCTGATACTGTAGAAGAAAGAGAAGCAGCACTGGATAAGATTCTGCCATATCAGCAGGGAGATTTCGAAGCACTTTATGAGGCACTTGAAGGTAATCCTGTAACTATCAGATTCCTAGATCCACCTCTTCATGAATTTGTTCCTACAGAGGAAGAAGATATTAAGAAGTTAGCTGAATCACAGGGCAAGTCAGTAGAGACTATTAAGAATATTATTGCAAGTCTTCATGAGTTTAATCCAATGATGGGACACAGAGGATGCCGTCTTGCAGTAACATATCCAGAGATTGCCAAGATGCAGACAAGAGCTGTTATAAGAGCTGCAATCAATGTTAAGAAGGTACATCCTGACTGGAATGTTAAGCCGGAGATTATGATTCCGCTTATCTGTGAGGTTAAGGAATTAAAGTATGTAAAGAAGACTGTTGTTGAGACAGCAGATGAAGAGATTAAGGCAGCAGGAATCGACCTTGAATACGAGGTTGGTACTATGATTGAGATTCCAAGAGCTGCACTTACTGCTGATGAGATTGCTAAGGAAGCTGATTTCTTCTGCTTTGGTACTAACGATCTTACACAGATGACATTCGGATTCTCAAGAGATGACGCTGGTAAGTTCCTTAATGCATACTATGAATCTAAGATATTTGAGAATGACCCATTTGCAAAGCTTGACCAGAATGGTGTAGGCAAGCTTATGGAGATGACAATAAAGCTTGGAAGACCGGTTAATCCGAATCTTCACATAGGTATCTGTGGAGAGCATGGAGGAGATCCTTCATCAGTTGCATTCTGCCACAAGATTGGGCTTGATTATGTGAGCTGCTCACCATTCAGAGTACCTATTGCAAGACTTGCAGCAGCACAGGCTGCTATTGCAGAAGAGAAATAATCCAATTTCTGACCATAACACGAGTTTCGGGGCATGGAAAGCAAAAGCTTTTCATGCCCCGAAATGTTTAAAATGGAATATTTTTTCATTGCCCTAAATCTTATTATGTTCTATAATAATATGAAAATATATATTGATTGGAGCGTATTATGGAACAAAAGAAAATCGAACCTATTCGTGATGCCAGAAAGCTTGGTAAAGCGAAGATGCTGATTCTTGGTATTCAGCATATGTTTGCCATGTTTGGCGCAACTATTCTTGTACCTATTCTCGTATCAGGATATTTTCAGGCTGCCTGCGGTGAGGAGCTTACCAGAGGTCTGTCTGTATCAGTAACACTTTTCTGTGCAGGCTTTGGTACATTGATATTCCACCTGTGTACTAAATTCAAAGTACCTGCATTCTTAGGATCTTCCTTTGCATTTCTTGGTGGATTCTACACAGTAGCTAATCTTGACAGCGGTATGTATGCTGGAATGTCAGCTAATGATAAAGCTGCTTATGCATGTGGTGGTATATTTGTTGCCGGAATGCTTTACTTTGTACTTGCACTTATAATTAAGCTTGTTGGAGTCAACAGAGTTATGAAATTCCTTCCACCTGTAGTTACAGGACCTATCATTATATGTATTGGCCTTTCACTTGCAGGTTCAGCTATTACAAATGCTTCAACTAACTGGTTACTTGCATTTGTTGCACTTGCTGTAATTATTATATTCAATATATGGGGCAAGGGGCTTTTCAAGATTATTCCTATTCTTATGGGCGTAGTAATTTCATATGTATTTGCACTTATTCTTAATGCATGCGGCGTACATAATCCTGATGGTTCAGCAATACTTAATTTCTCATCAATTGCATCTGCTTCATGGGTTGGAATTCCAAAGTTCCAGTTTATGAAGTTTGATTTAACAGCAATCCTTGTAATGGCACCTATTGCTATTGCAACAATGATGGAGCATATCGGAGATATGTCAGCTATTTCAGCTACAGTTGAAGAAAACTACTTAGCAGATCCAGGCCTTCACAGAACACTTATTGGTGATGGTGTTGCAACAGCATTTGCAGGTGCAATTGGAGGTCCGGCTAATACTACATATGGTGAGAACACAGGAGTTCTTGAACTTTCTAAGGTATATGACCCAAGAGTAATCAGAATCGCAGCAGTATTTGCAATTATACTTTCATTCATACCTAAGTTTTCATCAGTTATATCAACTATGCCAACAGCAATTATCGGTGGTATATCATTCATGCTTTATGGTATGATTTCAGCTATCGGTGTAAGAAATGTTGTTGAGAACAAGGTTGACCTTACTAAGTCAAGAAACCTTATTATTGCAGGTGTTATATTTGTATGTGGTTTAGGCTTCGGTGGTGGACTTACATTTACAATCGGTGGAACATCTATAACACTTACAGCACTTGCAATCGCTGCTATAGCAGGTATTCTTCTTAATGCTATATTACCTGGTAATGATTATGAATTCGGTAAGAATCCAGCAGGTGACAGCAGCCGTGGAGTTTATGTTATGAACACAGACTCTGAAAAAGAAGAATCAGAAGATAATAAGTAAATAACAATAAAATTTGGAGGTACTTAATAATGATGGATTTTGAGAATGAGAAGAATATAACTATATTTACACATCCACTTATCCAGCATAAGATTTCAATTCTTAGAGATAAGAAAACAGGAACTAATGAATTCAGAAAGCTCGTTGAAGAAATAGCTATGCTTGAAGGTTTTGAGGCATTATCAGATCTTCCAACAGAAGATGTTGAGATTGAGACACCTATTGAGACTTGTATGACACCTATGATTTCAGGACGTAAGCTTGCAATTGTTCCTATCTTAAGGGCAGGCCTTGGCATGGTTCCTGGTGTACTTTCACTTGTACCAACAGCTAAGGTTGGACATATTGGAATGTATCGTAATGAAGAGACACATGAGCCTGTACCATATTACTGCAAGCTTCCACATCCAATAGAGGAAAGAACTATTGTTGTAACAGATCCGATGCTTGCAACAGGTGGTTCGGCAGTTGATGCAATTGACCAGATAAAGAAGGTTGGCGGAAAGCAGATTAAGTTCATGTGTATCATAGCTGCCCCAGAGGGAGTTGAAAAGCTTCATAAGGCGCATCCTGATGTTCAGATATACATTGGACATCTTGACAGAGAGCTTAATGCAGATGCTTATATCTGCCCAGGACTTGGTGATGCCGGAGACAGAATCTTTGGAACTAAGTAAATAATTATGGGCATGTAAGTGTTTTGTGTTTAGAGTTATGATAGTGTGTAAAATGCGGCTCCCGATGGGAGCCGTTTTTGTAACTTATATTAATTGGTTAAGGAGATTTCGATGAGCAGGGAGGAAAACAGAAGAAATTTTTCTAAATATGTATCTCAGAATATCCTGGGAATGATAGGATTTTCATGTTATGTTCTTGCTGATTCATATTTTATATCTATAGCAAAGGGAGCAGACGGACTTACAGCATTAAATCTTGTTATGCCGTTATATAGTATAATATTCTCAATAGGTGAGATGATTGGAGTAGGTTCAGCTATAAGGTATGCAATTAGTAAGATTAAAAAAGATGCAGATGCAGATAAGTATTTTTGGAATGCATTAATATGGTGCATAATATCAAGTATGATATTCGTTTTTGCCGGAATATTTTTTTCGGCAGATATCATGCGTATTCTTGGAGCTGATGAACATATTGTGGCAGTTGGGAATAATTACACTAAGATATTCATGTGTTTTGCACCTATGTTTATGTGCAACTATGTGACTAATGCATTTGTAAGAAATGACGGAGCCCCGGGAATTGCTATGAGTGCAACACTTTTCAGCAGTCTGTTTAATATAGTATTTGACTATATTCTTATGTTCCCGATGAATCTGGGAATGGAAGGTGCAGCACTGGCAACAGCTCTGTCGCCGATTATAGGTATGGGAATATGCAGCATACATTTCTTCTCTAAGAAAAGCAGAGTCAGGCTTGTTGTGTGTAAGCCTTCAGTAAGAAAACTTGTGGCAGGATGCCAGCTTGGTGTGTCGGCATTTATTGGAGAAATGTCGTCAGCGGTCATTACACTTGCTTTTAATTTCGTAATTCTTAAGCTGGCTGGTAATGTAGGAGTAGCTGCATACGGAGTTGTGGCTAATATTGCAATTGTAACAACCGCGGTATTTAACGGTGTTGCACAGGGTAGCCAGCCACTTATAAGCAGTTGTTTCGGAAGGGGAGACAAGGATGGATGTACACAGTTAAAAAGAATGGGATATACAACAGCATTTGTACTTGCGGCGGTTATGTACAGTATATTGTTTATATTTGCAGGACAGTTTGTCGCAGTGTTTAACAGTGAAGGTTCAGAAATGTTAAGGCTTTACGCAACAGAAGGTGTTAAGTTATATTTTATCGGAATATTCTTTGCGGGAATTAATATTGTAGGTGGCGGTGCATTCAGTGCAACAGAAGATGCATTTAAAGCGGCAGTTGTTTCTGTGGCAAGAGGATTTGTGCTGATTTTAGGTGCGGTTTTTGTGATGTCAGCACTTTTTGGAATGACAGGAGTATGGCTTGCGTATGCTGTCGCTGAGGGAATAACAACATTTATAATGCTTGTAATGGCGCTGAGAGTGTGATAGAATATTTGCGGACAAAATTATCCCAGAGATTGGGAAAATATGAAAGGAGTCTATATAATTATGAGCAATATTGCAGACAAATTTGAAGAACTTGGAGTAATTCCAGTAGTAGTATTGAATGATGCTAAAGATGCACTTCCATTAGCTAAGGCTTTAGTTGATGGTGGTCTTCCTTGTGCAGAGGTTACATTCCGTACAGCAGCAGCTGAGGAATCTATCCGTCTTATGCATGAAGCATATCCAGATATGGTACTTGCAGCAGGTACAGTACTTACAACAGAGCAGGTTGACAGAGCTGTAGCAGCTGGTGCTTCAGTTATCGTAAGCCCAGGATTTGATCCAGAAATCGTTGATTACTGTATTTCTAAGAACATTCCTGTTATGCCAGGTATCGTTACACCTTCAGAGCTTGCTCAGGCTGTTAAGAGAGGCCTTACAAGAGTTAAATTCTTCCCAGCTACAGCTGCAGGTGGAATTAAGATGATCAAGGCTATGTGCGCAGCTTACACTAATGTAAGAATCATGCCTACAGGTGGTATCAACACAGCTAACCTTGAGGAATTCTTATCATGCGATAAGATCTTCTGCTGTGGTGGATCATGGATGGTTAAGGGTGATATGATTAAGGCAGGAGAATTTGACAAGATTAAGGATATGACAGCAGAGGCTGTTGCTCTTGTTAAGAAGATCCGTGGCTAATCACCAGTGATTGTTAATATCAAAGATACATATAAACCCCGTATTCTGTTTTGCAGGATACGGGGTTTTGTACGTATATTATGTTTTTTAGTGAATTACAGATTAGAAAATATATTCTCAATTTCTTCATGGGGAAGTACAAGGGCAAATCTTACATGACCTTCTCCAAGGCTTCCGAAGCTGCTTCCAGGTGTACATAAAACGCCAGTCTTATTAAGAAGTTCCATAACATAATCAGCTGAACTGGTATAGCCGTCAGGAATGGCAGCCCATACAAACATTGTGCCTTTAACATCAGCAGGTTTAAGTCCAAGCTTCTTAATTCCAGCAACGAGAGCATTTCTTCTTAACTCATATTCAGCACGGTTGTCAGCGACATATCCTTGCGGACCGTTAAGTGCAGCAACAGCAGCTTTCTGATATATAAAACTTGTTCCATAGTCGAATTGTGAGCGGACAGTTTTGAATTTGCTTACGATTTCACGGTTTCCGATAAGAAATGAAAGGCGCAGACCAGTAAGATTATAAGTCTTAGAAAGAGAGTTGAATTCAACTCCGACTTCCATAGCACCTTCGTGGCTTAAGAAAGAACCACCAATCTGTCCGTCATATATAATCTCAGAATATGCGTTGTCGTGAATAATAATGATGTTATATTTCTTTGCAAAAGCGATGAGTTTATCGTAGAATTCATCAGGTGCAGTAGCACATACAGGATTCAGTGGATAAGATACAACCATCATTTTGGCTTTTTTTGCAGTATCTTCATCGATAGAATCAAAATCTATAAGATAATCATTCTCTGGGAGAAGATTGTAATAAGCAATCTGTGCGTCACACAGGAATGGTCCAATCTCGAATATAGGATATCCCGGATTAGGAACTAAGCATAAATCACCAGGGTTGCACAAAGCAAGGGCAATATGAGCCATGCCTTCCTGGGTTCCGAATACAGAGGCGACTTCATCAGGTGTGATAACGATGTTGTAACGGCGTTTGTACCATTTGCATACAGCGTCAAGCAATTCATCAGTATCACCAAGTGAGTACTTGTAATTCTCAGGGTCAAGTGCTGCCTCTGAAACAACCTTCATAACAGATTCATCAGGCTTGAAATCAGGAGTTCCTACAGTAAAGTTATATACCGGCTTTCCCTGTGCAAGTCTGTCATTCTTTTTCTGATTAAGTATATTAAAAATGTTGCTGCCAAAGCGGTCAGCTCTCTTAGAAAATTCAATATTCATATGTATACTCCATTTCTTTAAATGCGTATCTGCATGCATTTTATTCAGACCCGAAATATAGAAAAATTTCAAGCCTATCGAATAAGATACTAGCATAATTAACAAAAGTCAATTTTAAGGTGTATTTTTTGGTGAAAATGTGATAGTTTTATATATGTAAGTAGAAATAAATAAGATATGGCGGTTTGCAAATGTTACATACAGGAACATTAAAGGGTAGAATGCAGACAGAAAGGAAAGGTAAAAGATATGTCAGTACAGGATTATCTCAGTGCAGTAAAGATTGGTAAAAAAGAATATCATGCGTGTGTAAATAAGGGTACTTATCCATATCTTCCGGTTCTGGAGGATATTATTGATGAAAGCAGTATTGACAGAGAAGTCAGTCTTGGAAGTGACCAGATTCCATTAAGGCTGGTAGTAGGAACATGTACAGCGGGAAGAACTACAGCATTTGCAGACAACTTTATGCCTATACTTGACTGGGGAACAGAATTTTCGGCAAAGTGGGCTTCACTTAGTGACAGTCAGGTTAATGAGGGAATAAGAGACGATATTAAAGTATATGAGTACATGAA